>Ga0136619_10000081_pt1 | contig 32287 bp, 38 predicted proteins | sample AntDrymUQ3532106_2_FD_104807 | JGI IMG/M metagenome (GOLD analysis project Ga0136619, IMG submission 104807) | Polar desert sand microbial communities from Dry Valleys, Antarctica - metaG UQ353 (21.06) | ecosystem: Environmental > Terrestrial > Soil > Desert | place: Antarctica: Dry Valley...
AGAGCCCGACGACTCGTGGCGGCCGGACAACCCGGTTATGGGAGCGAGTATGGTCAACGACCACATCAACCTCAAGGCCGACTCGAACGGGCGAATCTTCGCCGCGACCAAGACCAGGCGCGACCGCATAGACCGGGATCTGGACGCCCCGTACGGCGTACTGTGGGTGCGTGATCGGGAAGGAACCTGGACCAGCCACGTCTTCAGCAAGGTGGGGGACTTCTACACGCGTTCGCTCGTGCTCATAGATGAGAGTCGTAACGACCTCTACATATTCGCCACGTCCCCCACCTGCTCCGGCGGCGAGATCTACTACAAGAGCACGGACCTGAACGACATCTCGTTTGAGGACGGCCGCGGAACCCCGTTCATACAGGGCGCCGGCGGGCTGAAGATCGGCGACGCCACCTCGACCAAGCAGGAGTTCAGCAGGGGTATGAAACCGATGGTGGTTGCCTCGAGTACGACCGGCCGCTACTATTACAATCTCCTCGACCCCCGCGGCGGGGAAAAGCTGTTTCCGAGAGGAGCCCAGATAACGGATGCAGGATTCTAGGAGGCACCCGATGCGCGCGAAGAACGCCGTCGGCCACGATCTCGACGGGCCTCCCGAGCGGGGGTGATCCGGTTGCTCTACGCCCTCCTCCCGCTGCCGAGCCCGCCGACACCGGTCGTCTTCGAGGCCGGGCCGCTCACCCTCCGCTACTTTGGCCTGTGCATCGTGCTCGGCATAATCGCGGGCACCTGGCTCACGGGCCACCAACTCGCGAGTAGGGGCTACGACGGCGCGCTGGCCCTAGAGTCGCTGTTCTTCGTCGTCCCGCTGGGCCTCTTCGGGGCGCGCCTCTACCACGTCGCAACCGAGTACGGCGCCCAGTACGCCTCCAACCCGATTCCCTCGGTCCTCGAGGTCTGGAAGGGGGGCCTGGGGGTCTACGGCGGGGTCGCTGGCGGCTTTCTGGGCTTGCTCCTCTTTAGCCGGTTCCGTGCCATAAGCCCGCTGACCTTCGCCGACGCGGCCGCCCCTGGCCTCGTCCTTGGCCAGGCCATAGGTCGGTGGGGCAACTACTTCAATCAGGAGCTTTTCGGACGGCCCTCGGATCTGCCGTGGGCCATATACATCGCGCCGCAGAACCGCCCGGCGCAGTTCGCCGACGCGACCTCATTCCATCCGACCTTCCTCTACGAGGCACTATGGGACGTACTCGTGTGCCTGGTTCTGCTCTGGGCTGCCCGTCGCTTCCCGGAGCGACTGGAGGCCGGCGACATCTTCATGCTGTATGTGGTGCTTTACTCCATCGGGCGTTTCCTCGTAGAGACCCTCCGCGTGGATCAGGCGTTCCTGATCGGAGACTCCGTCCGCGGCGGCCTTTTGGTGAGCGGCACCCTCGCCCTCGGCTTCGCCCTGCTCCTGCTCCTGAGACACCTTCGCACGTCCCGAAAATGATCCGAATCCGGCTGAAAAACGTACTAGTGGTCGCTCGGGGGAAATGTCCGGGGTCACATCAGTTTAGTACCGACTACCCGTAGGAGCGCTATGGAGCAAGTACAACAACAGAAGCAAATGCAGGACCTGCGAGACTACGCTGTTCCTGGCATCGCAAACACGAAGCGCTGGAGGCAGGTCTTCAGACAGCGGCTAATCGTCACCCTGTTGGTCTTATCGGACGTTCTTGTGGCACTCCTGGTCTTGGAGGTAGCGACACTGCTCCAGAGCGTTTGGGGCCGGGGCGAGTTAACGGTGGTGGCGATCGCCACCACCGTGCCCGCGGTGGCATTGTGGGTGGGACTGCGCGCGTTGATGGGACTATATCCGGGCTATGGCCTGGACGCGGTAGAGGAAGTACGAAGGCACACGTACGCCGCGCTAGCGGTCTTGGCCATGCTGGCAATCTTTGCGGTGGGTTCTAGCATTAGTGGTGGTCTCTCACGCTTGTTGTTGGTTCTGTTCTTCTCTGCACTCTTGATCTTGGTCCCTTTTACGCGGTACCTGACCAAGATAGGCCTCAAGAAGGGCGGCATGTGGGGCAAGCCGATAATAATCTTAGGTTCCGGGCAGGACGAGGGCAAAGTAAGAGGGCGTGTCGCGACGCTCTTACGGGAGCAGTGGGAGCTAGGGTACGATCCGGTCGGCGTGGTCGATTGTCGTCTGCCGCATCCACCGACTCGAGCGGGTTCCGTCGAGCGGTCACTGGAGGGGTCCTCCTTCGAACAAACCTTGACCGAGGTTGCGGATCTGGCCAGGAGGCAAGGCGTGAACACCGCCGTCTTGGCCATGCCCCATACTCGCCGTGAGCAACTGGCCGAGGTTATCGGCCTGGCAAGCCTCAGCTTCCGGCACGTGTTGATCACGCCCAACCTCAGCGGCATCACGAACTCGGCGGTGGTAGCCAGGGATCTCGCCGGCATCTTCGCGATAGAGATCAAATATAACCTGCTAAACCCTTGGGCGCTTCGGGTAAAGCGGATTCTGGATCTCTGCGCCACCGTGATCGGGGGGGCATTGATACTGCCCGTCTTCCTCATATTGACCTTGCTAGTCTATATCGAGTCGGGGAGACCGATTTTCTACAAGGATCAGCGGATGGGCCGGGATGGCGACCTCTTCTCGTGCGTGAAGTTCCGCACCATGGTGCCCGAGGCGGAGACCCTGCTCCTCCAACTGCTCGCAGGGGATGCGAGGTTGAGGAAGGAGTACTCGAAGTATCACAAGCTGCAAGATGATCCTCGCGTTACGCGCGTCGGCCGTTTCTTGCGCAAGACCAGTCTGGACGAACTGCCGCAGCTCTGGAGCGTGATACGCGGGGAGATGAGCCTGGTCGGTCCTCGGCCCTATCTCCCGCGCGAGTCGAAGAAGATAGGCGTCACGCAGAGCGAGATCTTGCGCGTGCCCCCTGGGGTAACCGGGCCGTGGCAGGTAGCCGGGCGTAACCAGACCTCGTTCGAAGAAAGGGTCCGGATGGACGCCCACTACGTCCGCCATTGGTCGGTGTGGTTGGATCTGGTGCTTCTCGCCCGCACCGCGCAGACCGTCATACTCCGGCGGGGAGCTTGGTGAGCGTGGCGCGACCGACGATGCGGCCCGGGACGCCGCGCGCTCCGCTCGTTTGTGCATCTTCCGGTCGCTTAGAGCAGTTTGCAGCGAAGCTGGGCTATGTTGCATCATGGGCGCATGAACGCTTACTCGCTAGACCTCAGGAAGAAGATCGTCGAGGCCAAACAACGTGGTACGCTCACCGTCGAGGTCGCCCGCACCTTCGGGGTGGGCGTCTCCTCTGTCAAGCGCTACGTGGCGGCGGCTCGCCAGGGGAGGCCGCTCTGGCTCCCAAGAGACGCCCGGCTCCAAGCCCAAGCTGGGCGAGAGCGCCAGGCGCCTGCTGGAGGCCGACCTCGAAGAGCGCCCGGAGGTGACCCTCTCCTAGAGGCGCGAGTTCCTGTGGCGGGCGTGCGGGATTGAGGTTAGCGAGTCCACCGTGAGCCGGGCTCTCAAGCGCATGGGGTGGAGCCGAAAAAAAGATCGATGGGAGCGGTCGAGCGCGACGAGTTTCTGAGGGCGGCCTGGCGAGAGCTCGTCGCCCGGAAAACCGCCGCGAGGCGCCTGGTGTTCGTGGACGAGATGGGCTCCGACGTCTCGCTGACGCCGCTGTACGCCTGGTCGCGCAAGGGCGAGCGGGCGTTCGGGAGCACCCCGCGCAACGGGGGCAAGAACGTCACACTGCTGGCGAGCATCACCGTGGGGGGCGTGGGTCCGTGCCTGGCGGTGGAGGGTGCCACTACCAGGGAGGTCTTCGAGGCCTACACGGAGTGGCCTGCAAGCTCACCGCGAAAGCGGGGAGGAGCCACTCGACATCAGAACGACGCTCCTGATCGTGGCAGCCTCGTTGAGAAGGCCAGAATAGTCGGGCAAGGACCGTGAACTCCCCCCCTACGACACCGAGAACAAACCGCGTCGAGCCCGGTGACCTGTGGCGGGCTCCCGGCCCTACCCGCGGCGAATGCCCGCGAGATTGGGCCCACGGTCCAGAAGACGTCTTCGCCCGGGACGTACCTGCGGTGGCGACACGTTCGTCACATTTCGCGCCCGACGAACGCGAACAGGAGCGGCGCCCACCTTGCTTTTCTGGCGTCGGATAAGTTATCATTACCCGACGTTAGAGGCTGCTATCGTGTACGATGAACCCGTAGTTTCCGTCGGTCTGGTGCTGGCATGAGGGAGGATGGGGCGCATGGAAACCTTTGCGCTCGGCGTGGCGATCAACCTGGTGTTGACTCTGCTGGTGAGCGGCGCTGGCCGTCTTCGCGAGGAAGCGCTCGGCGACGACCAGGAACGCGCCCTCAAGGAGGTGTTCCGCAACGCGACTTCCGCGATGCTGGTCGAGATCGCCAGGCACGCCCGCGACGATCGCGTGATGCTGGAGCATCTCGAGGAGCGGTTCGGGGAGTTCTTCGGAGACGTATGGGTGGCAGAGAAGTTGGTGGGCATCGCACTCGGCTCCGATGCCCCGCCAGTGGCTGAGCTCCGACGGCGGTACGAAGAGTTGGGCTTCGATGCGGACACGCTGCCGGTGGACTTCGAAAGGGCCATGCGCCTCTTCGTCTTCGAGCTGGCGGGACGGCTTAGTGAAGAGGCGTCGCGAGATGGCAGCCCGCTCAATAAACTGGTGGAGATCTCGCACCTTGAGGCCATACGCGGCATGGTGGGCGACCTTGTCAGGGCTCGGGGGGCCCCCGGCCCCGACGTGGATGAGCTGGAGCGCGAATCGCTGGCCAGGTGCGCCGAACGATGAGAAGCCGCCAGGCTGACGCCCGACGAAGCCCGAGCACTGACCGCCGATGCCGACATCGGGGCTCCGTCGGTGCAACTCCGTGCCGCACTCGAGAAGCCGGTGGCGGTGGTCACTGGCGAGGTCGGGGCGGGCAAGTCGCTCCTGCTCGATAGGCTTCTGCAGAGGGCAACCGTGAAGCTGCGGGAAGATCCCTCCGCGCCGCTGCCGGCCTACCTGGAGGCCTGGGAGGTTGCTGGCAGGCTGCGCGACGCCGTGGTGGAGAAGACCGCCGCGCTCGGAGACGCTAGGACCCGGGGCGCCGTCGTGTTCCTCGACGGTGTGGACGAGGTCGGAAGATCCCGGGCAAGCCGGCTCGTTAGAGAGGCCCGCATACTCGTGGGCACGCTGCCGAACACCACGGTATTGGTAGCCGGACGTCCCTTGCCCGGCCTGGCGCACGACCACGAGCAGGTCGAGGTTCCAGAACTGACGCCCGAGGAGACCCTGGCCTTGATCGAGGGCCTCACCGGCCGGGAGTTGCACGTTGCGGAGACCCATCGCTGGCCGGAGTCGATCGCGGAGGCCGTGAGGCGCCCCCTCTTCGCGACGCTCATGGCGGTAGACATGAGAAGCCGTGACTTCAGCAATCCACGCTCCATCGGTGAGTTGCTCGCCGGCCTTGTGGACCGGGCCCTTGAAGGGAGCGGCGAGGAGCTGGAGCTAGAGCAGCTCAGGCACTTGGCGGTGGCCTCCACCACTGCCAGTGGAGGTCCCGTGCGTGCCGCAGACGTGGCGACCACCTCGGAGACGCGACGGCTTCTGGAGACAGGCTTGATCTTCGAGCGTGACGGCCGGATCGGCTTCTCCCTGCATATCCTCAACGAGTGGTTCGCGGCCCAGGCCCTCCAGACGGGACTGGCGGATACCTCGGAGATCGTTGCAAACCCCGGTAGCCTGGAGCGGTGGCGTTACCCACTGGCAATAGCGGTTGGCACCTTCGGGTACGCACGGGTCAAGGAGATAATCGGCCCCGTCGCGGCGGCGGCTCCTGGCTTCGCATCACAGGTGGTAGGGCAGGGTCTGGCTCGCTCGACGATCCGGCAAGACGCGCCCCCGACCCCCATGGTGCGTCGCGTGATCGAAGCTCGCAAGAATCGAAGGCCCCGGGACGGGCCACCGGCCCACCACACACAAGATCGGCCGGCTAACGAGTTCGAGAGAAGCGAACCAAACGAGGAGGAATGACTATGCAAGGTCCGCAAGAAAGCCCGCGAGTCCTGGAGATCGGCCAGCGGGTTCACGGCCGCGTCCGCGCGGCCCGCTCCGCGGTGGCGGCGCTGTCGGGCAGGGTCACCCAGGATCATGAGTGATCCCCGCCTGAGCATCGAGGGCCGACGTGAGGGTGTGGAGGAAGTCCTCGTCGAGGGACGGCCGGCCGTCGAGGCCGAGATCTCCGCCGCCAGGCGCGACGTCGAGGACGCTCTGGCCGCGGCCGAAAGCCGCCTCGCCGAGGTCACGTCCGTGAGCCCGGAGGCCCTCGCCGCCCGGGCGGCCGTGATCTCCCCCGTCCTGAGCGGCGCCATGGAGAGGCCCGAGGCGCTCCTGAACGCCTACCGCCGCCGCTTCGGGGACCTCACCGACCGGCGCCTCCTGGAGGAGAGCGCGCAGGTGGTTATCGACGGCCTCGCCGGCTCCGACGGTGGGCAGTTCGCCCAGGGGTGGAATGCCCTGCAGGGCGAGCTCTCCATGCAGAGGCCGCCCGAGGAGCGCCAGGCACTCGATGACCGTGCCGAGCTCTCCGAGCTGTCCTCCTACCTCGACAGCGCCGAGCGCCTCGTGCGGTTGGACCTGGCCGCGCTCGAGCCCGGCGGTCTCTCCGACGGGCAGATGGTGGCCCGCCCGTTGCCCGAGGCCGAGGTCAACCGCTACGAGAGCGCTCACGGGCTCGAAAGCTCGCAGCCCCGGCCGGCCGGCTAGACCGTGTAGAAGTCCTCTCCCAGTCTACGGTGTCCTTCGCCCTTCGCGCGGGCCGCCAGAGGCCGTGTGCGGCCGTTCTCATGAGGGCTTGGGCGAAGCCCTTCGGGGGCGTCCTGGGGGCACTGGGGACCGAAGTTTTCGGGGCAAGGTCGGCGCTCCCCTCGTCTGGGTGTGTGCCAACCGCGTGGAGTTTGTCCATGGGGTTGTTTCCCGACAAACTGGAGACGGGCCTCGTAGGCCCCCGTAGGTCCCGCGAAAACGGCGTAGATATGCCGAATTCGGGGGATCCCCGTCGTATCGAGCGCCGATGTTTACGAAAGTTACAAGAGGGTGCCCTTCCATCCCTTCCATGTGAGAAATTTGGGGGCCTGAGCGTATGCACGAGTAGCCCGAGCACGGGCGCGGACTTGCTACGCGCCCGCGCGCAGGGGGCAAGCGGAGCGAACGCGGAGCGCGGCAGGGCCGGAGCCCCAGCGATGCTTCGCCAGGACCCCGGCCAGGTGAACGAATAAGGCGGCCTTCAGACGGTCGGACCGCTGACTTTCTCCTCGCAATCGGCCAGCGCGAAGGAGAGCTGCGCCGTCACGTGCTTGCGGTCCAGCTCGAGACTCTCCACCAGCCAGGTGGCCCGCTGCTCGAAGGCGAGGCGCATGAGCTTGTGTACCAGGTGCCGCAAGTCGCTATTCCAGTCCACGGGTCCGGAGCGCGGATTCGGATCTTCGTAGTCGAAGTCCTGGGTGTCCTCCTCCACGCGCTCCGGGATCACCGGGTACGCTCGCCTGATGGCATCCTCGTCCTTTTTCTGAGCATCCAGCAACATGCTTGCGGTGTCCCTCACGATGGCGAGCACTGCGGCGTTGGGCGGCTCCACGTGGGGGTTGTCGAGCCGCTGCATGAACTCTCTGGCATCCTCGTAGAGTTCCTTCAGCGCGCCCGTCCTGGCCTCCGTGCCGTGCAGCTCGCAGAACTTGAGCCCGTAGACCTGTACCACGGCGTTCCGGTCACACTTGCCGCCGGCGTCCTCGTGACGCACGAAACACGGGAGATCCCGCTCCCGCCCGGTCAACTCCCGGACGAGGCTCTCGGCCCCGGCCTCGATCCCGCTACCGATCCACCCCATACCCGCCTCCGCGTGCTCGGCATGCCCCGCCCGAGCCGGCCTCTCCGCGACAAACTCCGTCATGCTTCTCCTCTCGTCTTGCTCCCAATTCGGGAGCAGTTAGCAGCAAATTGGCAGGTCCTCGCCGTGGTGGTCCCCTCGCTCGCCTCATGGGATGCCTCCCCTAGTAGCAGACGCCGGCGCCGTCGGCGCACTCCTGGCATAGCAAGTCGCCGTCGAAGTGCGTCAGGTCGTCGTGGTTGCCCTCGTGGAGCTCCACGAGATCCCCGCCGGCGAACCGGCCGCCACAGCCGGAGCACTCGCCAGACGCGCCCACGGGCACCGCCACGGGGAGCGGAAAGGACCCGAAGGCCCTCTCCAGCACTCAACACGCCAGCGCGTGCTTGCAAGCCGCCTGGCGCTTGCGGTGGTCCGGGCACTCGCACGACCAGGACTCGGGGCTCACGAGGTAGGACCGGCAGAGCTTCGAGCCGGAGCGAACCGTGTAGGAGCGGGAGCCGTCGGCGTGGCAACGAACCTTAACCGGCCGGCTGCCGTTGGCGGTGGAGAGTTGGGTAACGAGGATGTGCTCGGCGCGCTCGACGCGGCCGACGAGCTGCGGCCGGGCGGCCTTCAGGCGGGCGATGTCCCGCTCCATGTTCGCCGCTATAGTGGTGGTGTCCATAGGGTGCCTCCCTGTGGGCCGGGCCTCGGGGTGTTCCACCACCGCCGGGGCCACTTCTTATCAACACCCTAATTGTCTCATAATTGCATTGAACATGCAAGTTATTTGTCCTAGAATATCCTCGACGTCCAAGTAGGAAGTGAGGAGGGTGCATGCCGAAGCTAGGAAGGCTGAGGGAATTGAGGGATCGGGCGATGCTCTCACAGGAGGAGTTGGCCGGCCGGGCGAGGATCTCCCGGGCTACGGTCGCGGATCTGGAGACCGGCAAGAGGGGGGCGCAAGCGGCCACGGGGCGGAAGCTTGCGGAGGCGCTGGGCGTATCGCCCGGCGAGCTCGTAGGCGAGGAGGTCAGGCGATGAGACAGTTCCTCACCAACGAGGAGGGCGAGCGGACGGCCGTGGTGCTGCCCCTGGGCGAGTACGAGGAGTTGCTGGAGCGCCTGGAGGATGCGGAGGCCCTTCGAGAAGCAGACGAGGCCCTCGCCGGCATCGAGCGTGGGGAGAAGCCGGTACCGTGGGCACTCGTCCGCGACAGTATCGGCACCGAGTACGAGGGCGATTGAGCTACGAGGTCACAGTCTCGCGGCCGGCGGAGAAGTCCCTCGCCAGGCGCATCGCTCCGGAGCGCGCCGACAGGATCCGGCGCGCCATAGAGGACCTCGCCGGCGATCCTCGCCCACGAGGAGCTCGGAAGATGCGAGGCACGGGCAGAACCGCGGAGGACTGGCGCATAGCGGTGGGGCGGGATTACCGGGTCGTCTACCGCATCGAGGAACCGCACCCCGACCACCCGGAGCCGGCCGAGGGGGACCTTGTGGGGCTGGTGACCGTGCTCGACGTGGGCCACAGGCAAGGGATCTACGGGTAGCCGGCGGAGGCCGGAGATGCCTGAGCGCGGCAGTGAGGCGTCGTCGCCGGTGGCCAGGCCCTGGTCCTTCTCGGCCAACGGGCCGCCGGCGGCGACGCCGGACCGTCCGACGGGGTGCGCGGACGCAGGGGAGCCACGCCATGGCCTCACTTATCCCTCACCAGCCCTTGCAACCTTTCGCCACTTGGTGAGCTGGTCGAGGACCTGGAGATCCGCTACGCGGACCCCGAGCACGACGAACACATCGCGCGCCCGATTCGGACCACCGCGGAAAGAAGAGGAAGTTGCGTAAGCGAGGCAACGGCGAAGGGAGCATCGCCCGCCGCAAGGACGGGCTCTACATGGCCCACTACACAGTCGAGACACCCACGGGAAAGAAGAGGAAGGCGATCTACGCCAAAGACCCGTAAGGAGGCGGCAGAGAAGTTGGCCAAGGCCCTCTCCGAACGCGCCAGCGGGATCGTGTACGACGACGAGAACATCACGGTCGGAGAGTACCTGGACCGGTGGCTCGAGGACGTCGTGCGCGGGACCGTGCGCGAGAGCACCTTCTCCCGAGACGAGTACCTCGTCCGCAACCACATCAAGCCCGCGCTAGAGAGGCGCAAGCTGAGGAAGTTGAGTGCCCTCGACCTCCAGCGTCTCTACCGTAACCGCGTGGACTCGGGCCTCTCCGGCTCGACGGTCCAAAAGATCCACCACGTCATGCACAAGGCGCTCGCCCAGGCCGTCCGATGGGATCTCATACCCCGCAACCCTGCAGACTCCGTCACGCCCCCCACACCCACTCTGAAGGAGATGCGTCCCCTATCGGTGCCCGAGGCCCGGCGGCTGCTTGAGGCGGCGCGAGGGGACCGGCTCGAAGCCTTCTACGTGCTCGCCCTGCACATCGGCATGAGACGCGGAGAGCTCCTGGGGCTCAAGTGGGCGGACGTCGACCTGGACACTTCCACGATTCGGGTGCGCCGGACCCTCACAAGGACCGAGAACGGCAAGCGCGTCGCCCTCGGCGAGCCGAAGACGAAGAAGAGCCGCCGCACCGTGCGCCTGACGCCCGTGGCCACGGACGCACTAGGGCGCCACCGGGCACGCCAGGCCGAAGAGAAGCTCAAGGCCGGCGAACTCTACGCGGACCAGGACCTCGTCTTCGCTGACGAGGGCGGCGGGCTCATCAACCCCTCCAACCTCCGCCAGAGGTCCTTCGCGTCGCTGCTCAGACGTGCGTTCGGCGAGGACGGCGACGCGACCCGGATCACCTTTCACGACCTGCGCCACACCTGCGCCTCGCTCCTGTTCCAGAGGAACGTGCATCCCAAGTTCGTCCAGGAGCTGCTCGGTCACGCGAGCGTCGCCATCACCCTCGACACCTACTCCCACATGCTGCCGGGCATGGGCGGCGAAGCCGCCGACGCCATCGGAGACGCCCTGGGACAGGGTTTCTCGCCGGTTGGTGTAGCGGTTGGTGTAAAACGCCCCCGTTGAGGATCGGTGGCGTTCGGGTGGCACGAATATTCGCCTTATCTATCGGGTTTCCCAGAGTGGGCGATGCTGGGTTCGAACCAGCGACCCCCTCCTTGTAAGGGAGGTGCTCTACCCCTGAGCTAATCGCCCCTGGCAGCCGGTCAGCATTTCGTTCTTGCTGACTGGCTGACCTTCTACAACGTGCCCCCAACGGGATTCGAACCCGTGCCGCCGCCTTGAAAGGGCGGTGTCCTGGGCCTCTAGACGATGGGGGCGTAAGCCTTTCGGCTCGTGAGCCAGGAAGGGATCGAACCTTCGACACGAGGATTAAAAGTCCCCTGCTCTGCCACTGAGCTACTGGCCCGCACCCGTCCGAGTTTACCAGATAGCAGAGGCTTCGATCTCTTCATTGTGCGGCGTCTGGCTTCCGGGGGCGTTCGGAGCGGCGAGTGAAGTAGAGGGCTATGGAGAGTGTGATCACGAGTGCCGTCAACACCCCGAGTTCCAGGAGCAGATCCTGGAACCGCGGCGTGCCCAACGATTGCTCTATGGAGACGGTCACGGCCAGGATGCGCCGCACGACGGCTATCAGTCCGATCAGCAGGAAGGGCTCGGCTGCTATCTCCCGCTCCTGGATCGTGGTACTGATAGTGCTGAGCAGCTCCGCAAAGATGAAGATCAAAAGCACCTTGTCCAGTATTTCGAGCGCCGTCTGGAGCAGGCCGGCCTCCGCTACGTCCCGGAGGCCGATGATTACGGAGAGGAACACCATCACGATGGTCACGAGCAAGAAGAGCGCCGCCCCGTAGTAGACGACGCGCTCGGCCAGCTCTATGAACCTCGCTAGCCGGGAACCCACCTCTCGCCGCCCGCTCAATGCAGGAAGTGCCGCCGGCCCGTGAAGACCATCGCCACGCCGCGCTCGTTCGCGGCCTCGATGACCTCCTCGTCGCGCCTGGAGCCTCCGGGTTGTATGATGGCCACGACGCTGGCTTCGGCGAGAGCCTCCACGCCGTCGGCGAACGGGAAGAAGGCGTCGCTGGCGGCAACGGCGCCGTGGACGCGCTCGCCGGCTTTTTTTACCGAGATCTCCGAGGAGTCCACCCGGCTCATCTGGCCCGCCCCGATGCCGGCCGTGGCGCCGTCCCTGGCGAGCACGATGGCGTTGCTCTTCACGCTCCGGGCGACCCGCCAGGCGAAGAGCAGATCGGATGTCTGATCCGGAGTCGGGCGCTTCTCCGTGACGATCTGGTATTCGGCGTCGTCTTCGGTGCGGTCACCGTCCTGGAGCAGGAGTCCCCCGGTTACGTGCCGGGCAGAGAGCTTCGGAGGCTCCAGCGAACCGGCCCGAAGCAGGACCATATTTGGCTTGGATGCGAAGACTTCCCTGGCCTCGGGCGAGAACTCCGGGGAGCTCAGGACTTCCGTGAAGACCTGCGAGATCTCCCGCGCCAGTTCCCCATCAACCTCACCGCTCAGGGCAACGACGCCCCCAAACGCTGATAGTGGGTCCGAGGCGAGGGCTTTGGCGTAGGCTTCGGCCAGGGTCTCTCCCACCGCCGCGCCGCACGGGTTGGCGTGCTTGAAGATCACGGCTGCCGCCCCGCGGTCCCCGAAATCCGCCAGGTCGGCGAGGAGGGCGCGGGCCGCGTCCAGGTCGCCCAGGTTGTTGAAGGACAGGTCCTTGCCCTGCAGCTTCTCCACGCCGGAGAGCAGATGCTCCTCACCGCCCCGCGCATAGTACGCCGCCCGCTGGTGCGGGTTCTCCCCGTACCGCAGCGGCAGCGCCTTCTCGTAGCGGACGGTCAGGTTCTCGGGGAAATCGCCTCCATCCCCGGCGTCTTCGTCCGTTTCCTCGTTTTGCATCCAGTCCGCGATGGCGGCGTCGTAGACGGCGGTGCGCCGGAAGGCGGCGAGGGCGAGGCGGCGGCGGGTCTCGCGGGAGACCTGACCCTCGTTCTCGAGTTCCGAGAGGACTTCGTCGTAGAACTCCGGGGACGGCACGACGGTCACGTACTCGAAGTTCTTGGCCGAAGCCCGGAGCATGGCCGGGCCGCCGATGTCTATCTGTTCGATGGCCTCCGCTTCGGAGGCACCGCCCGAGACCGTCTCCTCGAACGGGTAGAGGTTGATGCACACCAAGTCTATCGGGCCAATGTCGTGCTCGACGAGTTGGGTAACGTGATCCGGGTTGCCGAGATCAGCCAGGATGCCGCCATGAATCCTGGGGTGCAGCGTCTTGACCCGGCCGCCCAGGATCTCCGGCGCGCCCGTAACCTCCGAGACCGGGATGACCGGGATGCGCCCCTCCTCCAAAGCCCTCGCGGTGCCACCGGTGGAGATGATCTCGAACCCCAGCCTGGAGAGCCGCCGCGCGAAAGCCGCCACACCTTTCTTGTCCGAGACCGAGACCAGCGCCCTGCGCTTCACGCCGGGACCTTTCTCCAGAAGTGATCCGCGACCGCCCCGACGAGCAGCCGATGCTCCACCGGATGCAGCCGCGCGAGCAGCGTCTCCTCCGTGTCATCAGGCAGCACCGACACCCGCTCCTGCGCGACCACGGGCCCCGCATCCACCTCCTCCACCATGTAATGCACCGAGACCCCCGTCTCCTCTCCCCCCGCATCCAGCGCCCGGCGAACCGCATGAAGTCCCCGGAACTCCGGCAACAGCGAGGGATGTACGTTCAGTATCGCCGGGAACCGCGCCAGAAAGATCGGCGAAAGCACCCGCATGTACCCTGCCCCGACCACCAACGAGACGCCGTGAGCAGCCACGCTTTCCGCCAGCTCCCGGTCGAAGTCCTCGCGGGCCTCGAAGCCCGCCGGGTCCGCGTGCTCGACCGGCACCCCGGCCCGCCGCGCCCGCTCGAACGCGAAGGCGTCTTTCCTGTCCCCGGCGACGACCGCCACGTTCTCAGGGTAGGCGTCCAGCAGCGCCTGCAAGTTCGTTCCCGACCCCGAGGCTAGGACCGCGAACCGCGAGCCTTCCGGCAGCCTCTCAGGCAAAACGGACGCCCTCTTCCTCGACCACTTCGCCGATGAGCCGTGCTTCGCAACCGGCCTCGCGCAGCGCAGCGAGCGCCCGATCCGCATCACCTTCGCGGACGACCACGCAGAAGCCGACGCCCAGGTTGAACACCCGGCGCATCTCGTCCTCGGGGACGTTCCCGGCCTCACGAATGAGATCGAACACCCCCGGCTCTTCCCACGAGCCGGCGTCCAGCCTCGCCCCGAGCCCGGCCCCGCCGAGCGCCCGCAGCAGGTTCCCCGGCAGGCCGCCACCCGTGATATGGGCCATCCCGCGCACCTCTACAGCCTCTCTCAGCGTCCCGATCTCCCGGACGTATGCCCGGTGCGGCTCCAGATAAGCTTCGCCGAGCGCACGGTCGAGAACCTTTGGCGTATCCGAGTACGAGAGGCCGGCGTCCTCCACCATCTTGCGGGCCAGGGTGTAGCCGTTGGTGTGCAGTCCGCTTGATGGAAGCCCGATCACCGCGTCGCCGACCCCGACATCCTCGCCGGTGACGATCTCCGTCCGCTCGCACGCTCCCACACAGCAGCCTACGATCTCCAGATCCCCTTCGCCGTACATCCCCGGCATCTCCGCCGTCTCCCCGCCGATGAGGGCGACGCCGATCTCACGGCACGCCTCAGCCGCGCCGCGCACCACGTCCGCGACGGCCTCAGGGTCCAGCCGCCCGCTCGCCAGATAGTCCAGAAACAGCAAAGGCCGCGCCCCGGTGGCGAGCACGTCGTTGGCGCAGTGGTTCACGATGTCCGCGCCTAAAGTGTCGTATCGTCCCACCTCCCGCGCCACTACGGTCTTCGTTCCGATGCCGTCTATGGTGGAGGCGAGCACCGGGTCCCTCATACCTGCCAGGGCATAGAGTCCGGCGAACCCGCCCGCTGTGCCGACTACTTCGAGGCCGTGCGTCCTCTCCACGGCGGAGCGCATCAGGGCGACGGCCCGATCCCCACGCTCGATGGAGACACCCGCGGCCTCGTATGAACCGTGCTCTTCAGGCAAGGACACTCTTCTCGTAGAAGACGCAATCGACAGGACCCACCATGCCGCGCCGCGTCTCCCGGTAGCCGTTCATCTCGTAAAAGTTCCGGGCGGCCTCGTGACCTACGCCCGTATCCAGGTGCAACATCGCGTAGCCCAGTTCAGCCGCGCGACGGTGAAGTGCATCGAGGATCGCCTGCCCGCAGCCTCGTCGCCTGAAGGCCGGAGCGACGCGCATGCGTTTGACCTCGGCGCGCTCCGGCGATGTCTTCCCGAGCGCGCCCATCGCCACGACCTGTCCATCGCAAACTCCGACGAGGAATTCTCCATCACCTTCGAAGTACACGCCTTCGATATCGAGCAAGTCATCATAGAATCCCGGAACCTCGATGAGGGTGCCCATCTCGCGCAAACCCGCTTCGTGCAACCTCAGCACGGACTCGAGATCCCCGCTCTCATAGCGGCGGATGTGCAGCTTCTCGCCGATCATCCGTCCTTTATCGCGTCCGATGCGTCGAGCCCCGCCGCGCTCAACGCATCGGAGAGATCACCATGACGCACCACGCTCGTAACCTGTCCATCACGCACGCCGAAGACGGACGCCACGATCTGGGCCGGGGTCGTTTCGCCGGTGTCAGTGGAGGTCCACGACGCTTCCTGCTCCACGACCACCGTCTCCGATGCGTGGAAGACTTGCCGGGGAACGAGGCGGATGCCCGCGCGATCCGCCCAGTCACGGATCAACTCCGCACCACGGCCGACCCCGCGAGGACCGCCCACCTCGATGTCGGGATGCGAAAGTCCCAACAGTCGGTCCACGTCTCCGGCGTTCAGGGCCTCGTGCCAATCCGCCACGATCCGGATATCGGACTCCGGCCCGGCGTCTCTATCCATCCCGCGTGGTCGCGTAGTGGGTGCGGTTCTCCAGGGCGAACTTCTCCGAGACGCCCGTGGTCGGGTACTCGCCGTCGAAGCAGGCGCGGCAGAGGTTCTTCTTCGGCTGGCCCGTGGCGCGAACCATCGCCTCGTTGGAGAGGTAGGCCAGGGACGTGGCTTTGATCTGCCGTTCTATCTCCTCGATGGCGTGCTGCGCGCCGACGAGTTGATCCGGGCTGTCCATGTCAATACCGTAGTAGCAGGGGCCGGTGATCGGGGGCGACGAGACCCGGAAGTGGACCTCCGCCGCACCCGCCTCGAAGAGCAGCTTCACCAGCTTGCGGCTCGTGTTCCCGCGCACGATGGAGTCGTCCACCACGACTACCCTTTTGCCCTCGATCACGCTGGGGAGAGGATTCAGCTTCAGGCGGAGGCCGATCTGTCGCATCCCATCCGTCGGCTGGATGAAGGTCCGCCCGACGTAGCGGTTCTTGATGAGCCCTTCGGCATACGGGATGCCGCTGCGGCGCGAGTATCCGACCGCCGCCATCATCCCCGAGTCCGGCACCGGGATCACCACGTCGGCCTCGGCAGGAGCCTCCTCGGCCAGGAGCTCTCCCATCCTCTGGCGTGAGGCCCCGATCTCCCGCCCGTCAAAACGCGAGTCCGGGCGGGCGAAGTACACGTACTCGAAGACGCATAGCGCCGTCCTCGGGCTCTCGGCCTGGTAGCTCGTGATCCCCGCATCATCTATCACGACGACCTCGCCGGGCCGCACGACGCGCAGGAACTTCGCCCCGATGATGTCCAATCCGCACGTCTCGCTGGAGACGGCATAGCCGCCGTCAACCTCCCCGATGCATAGCGGCCGGAAGCCGTGCGGGTCCCGGAACGCGACGAGTTTGTCCCGGAAGATCATGGCTACAGAGTAGGCTCCTTCGAGACGGCGCATCGCCTCCCGCACCGCCTCGCCCACGGAGCGCCCTTTCTCCAACTCGCTCACGGCAGCCGCCGCGATCAGGGTGGTGTCCGACGTGGAGTTGAAAGAGAACCCTTCTTCGGCAAGCTCCTCCCCGAGCCGTGCCGCGTTGACCAGGTTGCCGTTGTGGGCGACGGCCACGTTCACGTCGCCGCGTCCGTGGAACTCCGGCTGGGCGTTCTCCCATGAGGCGGAGCCCGTGGTCGAGTACCGGACGTGCCCGAGCGCGATGTGCCCATCCTCCAGCGCCGCGAGCCGCGACGGATCGAAGACCTGCGACACGAGGCCCATGTCCCTTACGGCCGTGGTCCGCGTCCCGTCGGAGACGGCTATTCCGGCGGACTCCTGTCCCCGGTGCTGCAAGGCGTAAAGCCCGAAGTACGTCCGCTGCGCCAGCTCCCCCGCCAGCTCGCGCGAGTACAGACCGAAGACGCCGCACGCTTCCTTCGGCTTTTCGGATGATGTCAAGCCATCACCTCGTCCACGGGGACGGAGAGGCCTTCGATGGCCGTGGAGCGCGCTTCCTCCCCGGCAACGAAGACGCGCATCGCTTTGTATCCTTCTGCGGAAGGCTCCGAGTATACCTCGATCTTCTTGCCTTCGAGGTCAACGATCCACGCCTCTGGAATCCCGGTTTCGGCGTAAAGTGGGAGTTTCACGTTCCGATCATAGGCGAGGGTGGTATCGGAGACTTCGACAGCGACGAACACATCCTCGCCGGCGGGAATGTCCTCGTCACCCTGGCTCGGGCGTCTACGTAGGAGCGTGAAATCCGGCTGCGGCTCGCTGTCGTCCACCGCTCCTAAAGAGTTTTGCACGCTCACGAAGTACCTTCCGCCCGCCCGTTCGACGAGTACATGGGTGAAGTTCGTTACGCAGGCCACATGCGACGCGCCGATCGGGTTCATATCCACAATCTCCCCCCGGATCAACTCGACCCGGTCGCCCTCCGTGAACAGCCCGGCCTCACCCATCCGGTGGTATTCCTCCACGTCAAAGCGGTGTCGGGGGAGCTCGGCTGGCAGCATATCGGCCTCGGTTCGTCGCGGTTCCTTCGCCTTCAGTCTATCGCTAATTTCAGTTTCCTCCGAAGAGGTCGCGCTCGTAAGCCTCCCTCAACTCTTCCACGCTCATGTTTACTAGATCGCCGATTCTGAACCTGTTGCTCCTGATCGTTCCCAGCCAGCCATAGGCGAACCCGACCAGTGCGTCTTGCAGATCATCCCACCGCTCACTCGATACTGCCAAGAGGAACACTGCACCCTTCTCTTCAAACAAGGCAACGTCTCCGCGCCGCGTCCCGAGTAGCTCCCCAATCTCCACTTCCCCGTCGAACTCGAAACCGATTCCACCTATTGCCGACATCTCAGCTAGCGTCGCGACGAGTCCCCCGCCAGAGACATCGTGTGCAGTGTCCACCAACCCAGATCTAACCAGTCCTCTAACAAGATCCGCGACCTCCTTCTCGGCCGCGAGATCAGGAGGCAAGGGACGACCCGCTACCTTGCCGTGTACGATCTCCAGATATTCCGAGCCAGCGATCCGGTCCTCATTGGACGGCGTCGGTTCTCCTCGGAGAGGCGGCATTTTTCCTATCACCACGACGACCATATCACCCTCACGCTTGAAAGCGGGCGTCGCGTGACGGCTCACATCTTCGAGGATACCGACCATCCCAACGACGGGTGTAGGGTAGATCGAACCTCGCGCCGTCTCGTTGTACAGGCTGACGTTGCCACTCACGACCGGCACGCCGAACGCCTCGCACGCCTCGGACATTCCCTCAATGCACTCGGCTAGCTGGTAGTAGCCGTCAGGCTTCTCGGGGTTGCCGAAGTTCAGGCAGTTGGTGATGGCGACCGGCTCAGCCCCGACGCACGAGAGGTTGCGGTACGCTTCGGCGACGGTAGCCGCGCCGCCGCCCCTCGGGTCGAGGTAGCAGTGACGGCCCCGGCCGTCCGTCGTCATGGCGAAGCCGCGCTTGGTGCCCTTGATCCTCATCACGGCCGCGTCGGCGCCGGGACGGACCACGGTATTCGTGCCGACCTCGTGATCGTACTGTCCGAAGATGGAACGCCGCGACCTCAGGTTCGGGTGGGCGAGCATATTCAGCAACACCTCGTTGTAATCGTCCGGCTCCGGTAGCGTTTCGAGGTCGAGCTTCTGTACCTCGTCCAGGTACGCCGGACGAACGACCTCGCGCTCGTAGACCGGGGCGTCGACGAGGTGTTCGGCGGGGACGGAGCCGACGACTTCGCCGTCCTCGATCACCTGCAGATCCCCGTGACCCGCAACGCGCCCCACCACCGTTCCACCGATACCGTACCGTTCGGCGAGCGCGAGAACCTTCTCCTTGTTATCCGGCTCGACGATGGCGAGCATCCGTTCCTGGGACTCGGAGATCATGGCCTCGAACGGCTCCATCCCGCTCTCGCGGCGCGGAATACTGTCCACCTCGATGTCTATTCCGACGCCGCCGCCCGCCGCCATCTCCGAGGCCGAAGACGTGATGCCAGCGGCCCCGAGGTCCTGCAACGAGACGAGCAGATCCTCCTGCAGCAGCTTCAGGCAACATTCGATCAGCATCTTCTCCGCGAACGGATCCCCGACCTGCACGTTGGAACGCCTGGACTCTGACTCCTCGCTCAACTCGTCGGAGGCGAACGTCGCCCCGTGGATGCCGTCCCGGCCGGTCTTCGACCCGAGCAGCACGACCAGGTTCCCCTCCCCCGTCGCCCGCGAGCGCACCAGGTCCTCCGTCCTTATGAGCCCCACGCACATGGCATTCACCAGCGGGTTCCCCGAGTAGGCCCGCGAGAACTCGACCTCGCCGCTGACAGTCGGGACGCCCACCGCATTTCCGTAGCCCCCGATGCCGCGCACCACCTCCCGGAACAGGTAGCGGTTCCGCTCCTCGTCCAACGGCCCGAAGCGCAGCGAGTCCAGAAGCGCCACCGGCCGCGCCCCCATCGCCAGGATGTCGCGGATGATGCCACCGACGCCCGTCGCCGCCCCCTCGTAGGGTTCCACCGCCGAAGGGTGGTTGTGGCTCTCCACCTTGAACGCCAGCGCCCACCCGTCCCCCATCTCGACCACGCCTGCATTCTCCCCCGGCCCCTGCAATACGCGCAGTCCATCGTTCGGAAAGCGTTTCAGCAGCGGACGCGAGTTCTTGTAGCCGCAGTGCTCGCTCCACATCACGCTGAAGAGCGAGAGCTCCAGGAAGTTCGGCGCCCGTCCCAGCAACTCCAGGATGCGGTCGTACTCGGCGTCCGATAGCCCGAGGGCGCTGTACGTCTCCTGCAAGTTCAAACCCTGGCCTCCGCCAGCACGGAACGCAGTATCCGTAGCCCCTCATCGGAGCCGAGCGCGGGGTCCGAGACCCTCTCGGGATGCGGCATCACGCCGACGACGTTCCGGCCCTCGCTGCACACCCCGGCGATGTCGTTGGCCGATCCGTTCGGGTTCTCCAGGTAACGGAGCACGACCCGGTCCTCGCCTTCGAGCCGCGCCAGCGTTTCGGGATCGGCGAAGTAGTTGCCCTCGTTGTGGGCGATGGGGAGGGTCAGCTCCTCGCCCCTCTCGCAGCCCGAGGTCCAGGGGGTCTCCGTCGTCTCCACCCGCACGCGCACGCGATCGCAAGCGAATCGCATGTTGATGTTCTGGAGGAGGGCGCCAGGCAACAGGTGCGCCTCGCAGAGCACCTGGAAACCGTTACAGACGCCGAGTACCGGACCGCCGTCCCCGGCGAACTCTTCGAGCGGCACCATAACTTTAGCGAAGCGGGCTATGGCGCCGGGGCGCAGGTAGTCGCCGTAGGAGAAGCCGCCGGGCACGATCACGGCGTCCGAGCCCTTAAGGTCCGCATCGGCGTGCCAGAGTTCTACCGGCTCCGCGCCCATCAGCTCGACGGCGTGCAGGGCGTCGCGGTCGCAGTTGGAGCCGGGGAAGATCGTGACCCCGACTCTCATGTCGCTTCGCTCCGCTTCGCTCCCGTAAGTAGCGAGTCGTTAGTCGTTAGTCGTGTTTCCATTCTCGACTCACGACTAACGACCTCACGACTCACGAAACCACCTCCCACTCGTACTCCTCTATCGTGGGGTTGGCGAGCAGGCGGCGGCACATGGCGTCAACGTCGTCGGCGCTCTCAAGCTCCATCTCTATGAGACGTCCGACGTGTACCGTCTGTACGCCCCCGAAGCCCAGGGCCGGGAGCGCGCCGCGTACTGCTTCTCCTTGCGGATCTAGGATACCTTCCTTGGGACGGACGAGGACGCGGACCTTCAAGCTAGAGTGCTCCCTTCTCGGTGACACGACGCAGCATCTCGGCGTAGGCGTCCTCGACGCCGCCCATGTCGTTGCGGAAGCGGTCTTTGTCCAGCTTCTCGTTGGTCTCCTTGTCCCAGAATCGGCAGGTGTCCGGTGAGATCTCATCCGCCAGCATCGGTTGTCCGGTGTCGTCTTTGCCGACCTCTATCTTGAAGTCCACCAGGATGATCCCACGTTCGTCGAAGAACGAAGAGAGTATGTCGTTCACCTTGAGCCCCAGTTCCTCGCAGAACTCGAGATCCTCATCCGAGACCCCTAGCTCGCGCAGGTGGTGCCAGTTGACGAGCGGGTCGTCGAGGTCGTCGTCCTTGTAGCACAGCTCGACGATGGAAGCCTTGAAGCGTCGCCCCTCCTCGAAACCGAGCAGCCGCTTTATGGAACCCGTGGCCAGGTTGCGAACCACGATCTCCACGGGCAGCATGGTGAGCTTCTTCGTCTTTATGGACGTGTCGTCCACCTGCTCGACGAAGTGCGTCGGCACGCCGTTCGTCTCCAGGTAAGCGAAGAGCGCCGCACTCATCGTAGCGTTGGTCCGACCTTTCCCCTCCCAGGATCCTCGTTTCCTGGCGTTGAACGCCGTCGCGTCGTCCTTGTAGCGATGGAGCAGTAAGTCCGGCTGGTCGGTAGTGAAGACCTTCTTGGCCTTGCCCTCGTATAGCAGTGTCTCAGCCACGCTCCAACCTCTCTCTTAGGTCTTCTACCCGCTCGAATACCACCCCGACGTTGCGCAGCGCATATGCCGGATCGAAGAGCTCGTCGAGGTCCTTACCCAACCTGTCCCGCACTTCCTCGTCCTCCGCCAGCAGGTCCCGGAACCCGCCCTCGCCGCCCCACGCCCGCATCGCCGCCGCCTGTACGATCTTGTATGCGTCATCCCGGCTCATCCCAGCCTCGACCAGCGCGAGCAGCACGCGCCCGGAGAACACGATGCCACCACCGAGGTTCAGGTTCTCCCTCATCCTCTCCTCGTTCACGTCGAGGCCGCGCAGGACGCGCGCGGTGGTGCGGAGCATGTAGAAGGCGGCGATGGTAGCGTCCGGCAGGACGACCCGCTCGGCGGACGAGTGGGAGATATCCCGCTCCTGCCACAGGGCGTTGTCCTCGAAGCCGACCTGCGCGTAGCCCCGGAGCAGGCGGGCCATGCCGCAGAGGCGTTCACAGAGGATGGGGTTCCGCTTGTGGGGCATGGCGGAGGAGCCCTTCTGGCCTCGCCCGAACGGCTCGGCGAGCTCCCGGATCTCGGTGCGCTGAGCGCCCCTTACCTCAAGTGCGATCTTCTCTATCGTCGAACCCAGGATGGCAAGCGTCGAAAGCACCTCCGCGTGCCGGTCCCGCTGCACGACCTGCGTGGAGGCGAGCGCCGGCGCGATGCCCAACTCCTCGCACGCCAGCGCCTCCACCTTCGGGTCCACGTTCGCGTACACGCCGACGGCGCCGGATATTTTGCCAACGGCGGCGACTTCCCGCGCGTGGTCGAGCCGGTCCAGGTTGCGCTCCATCTCGAAAGCCCACACCGCCAGCTTGTGCCCGAAGACCATCGGCTCCGCGTGGACCCCGTGTGTACGCCCGACCATCGCGGTCTCCCGATACTCCAGCGACATATCCACAATCAGCCGGGTGAGGTCTTTCGCTTCCTTGCGGATCAGGTCCAGCGCGTCCCGCAACCGCAATGCGCCAGCCGTATCCACCACATCCGAGCTAGTCAGACCGAAGTGGAAGTGGCGGGCGACGGGGCCGTCCACCGTCTCCGCAACGTTGGAGACGAAGGCAATGACGTCGTGGTTGGTCTCCCGCTCTATCTCCTCGATGCGCCCGACCGAGAAACCCGCTTTCTCCGCAAGCTCCTCGACCTCCCCGGCAGGGATCTCACCGAGCCGGGCGCGGGCGCGGCAGACGGCCAGCTCCACCTCCAGCCACGAGCGGAACTTCGCCTCCTCGGTCCAGACGGCCCCGATCTCAGGTAGGGTGTAGCGTTCGATCAAGGCGCGTCTCCGGGTTGCGCGCGAGCGAAGCGCCGCTTCAAAAGCACGACCACGGCATCAACTAGAATTCCATAAGCTGCGACGGCACAAACAGCGAATCCCAGACCATACTGCAACATTCTAGCTTGAAGGTCCGAGGCCGCGAACAGGACGACGGACACGAAAACTATCCCTGCGTAAAGCAACGCACAGTGCCGCAGATGATCCTTCGGAACGGGACGCCGCAACCGCTCCAGGCCGTAGAGTGCCAGATCCAGTACCGCGAACAAGAGAGCGCAGACGAGGAGAAGCAAGACCACCACGAGCGCCACATTCTCGAAGACATAGGAGCTACCGGGCAAGGCGTCGAAATAACGCGCGACCGCAGGTGAAGTCGCTACGACAATGATTGCCACGAAGACGCATACACAACTCGCTCCGTAAAGCAGCGGAGATACGAATCTAATTGCACCTCGAACCGTTGTCACAGAGGACAAACTCAACCTTCCAGCTTCTCCGCCAACTCAGAGTCGGAGAGCGCCAGGATCTGGGAGGCGAGTACTGCGGCGTTTGCAGCCCCGTTGACCGCCACCGTGGCGACGGGGACGCCGGTGGGCATCTGGACGGTGGCGAGCAGGGCGTCGAAGCCACCGAGAGTTCCGGCAGCTATCGGGACGCCGATAACGGGAAGGTTGGTTCTCGCAGCGACGGCCCCAGCGAGATGCGCGGCCATGCCGGCGGCACAGACGAAGACTTTGACGCCCCGCTCGGGTGCAGCGGCGACGTACTCGGCGACGGCTTCGGGGTTGCGGTGGGCGCTGAGGACTTCCAGTTCGTGTTCGACGCCGAGGTCTTCGAGTCGCTTGGTGCATTTCTCCATCGTCGGGAGGTCGGACTTGCTGCCGACGAGGATTCCTACCTGGGGCGTGCCCGGCACTACAAGTCCTCCATCTCCATCGCTTCCAGGGCTATGTCGGTGCGGTACTGCATGCCGGGGAAGTGGATGGCCTCGACGGCGGCGTAGGCGCGGGCGCGCGCTTCGATGACGCTGGTCCCCGTCCCGACGATGTTCAGGACCCGGCCTCCGGCGGTAAAGAACTTGCCGTCCCGCTCCTCCGTAGCGGCATGGTAGACGTAGACGCCGGCAGGTATTTGGTCAAGGCCCCCTATCTCGTCCCCCGCAGAGGAGGTCTCAGGGTAGCCTTCCGAGGCGAGCACCACGCACACCGTCTTCTCGGCTGACCAGGAGATCTCCCTTCCGGCAAGGTCTTCTTCGCCCGCGGCGATCATGAGTTCCAGCAGGTCCGTGCCGAGCCTCGGCAGCAGCGCCTGCGTCTCCGGGTCCCCGAAGCGGCAGTTGAACTCAAGCGCCTTCGGGCCGGTCTCCGTGACGATGACGCCCGCGTATAGGAGGCCGGTGTACGGAGCCCCGATCAGGGCGAGTTGCTTCACGGTGGGACGGATGATCTCCTCCAGCACCGTGGCGTAGGTGGCTGGCTCCATCCACATGATCGGGGAGTAAGCCCCCATCCCGCCGGTGTTCGGCCCCTCGTCCCCATCCTGGATGCGTTTGTAGTCCTGGGCCGGAAGGAAGGGCAGGATGTTCTCCCCATCCGTCAGCGCGAAGACCGAAGCCTCCCTGCCTTCCAGGTACTCCTCGATCAGGATACGCTCCCCCGCCGCCCCGAACTTCCCCGCGAAAGACACCCGCACGGCGTCCTCGGCCTCTTCCCGGTCGTTGACGACGGTAACACCCTTGCCCGCCGCCGCGCCGTCCACCTTCACGACCGCCGGAAACTCGTCCAGCGTGCGCAGGTAGGCGAGCGCCGCAGCCTCGCGGTCGAAAGCCTCGAACCGGGCCGTCGGCACCCCGGCGTGGCGCATGATCTCCTTGGCGAAGACCTTCGAGCCCTCTATGCGCGCCGCCGCCCGCGACGGGCCGAACACCTTCAGGTCAGCCTCCCAGAAGCACTCGGCGATGCCCCCGATCAGGGGTGACTCAGGTCCCACCACCGTGAGGTCTATCTCGTGCTCGGCGGCGAAGTCCCGCAGGTCCGTCAGCGCGTCGGCTGGTATGTCCACTACTTGCGCGATGCGGGACATGCCGGGGTTGCCGGGGGCCGCGTACATCTCCGGTTCCAGGGGGCTCGCGGCCAACGCTTCGACCAGCGCGTGTTCGCGCCCGCCGCTCCCCACGACCATCACCCGCACTAGACCGCTATCCTCTCGACTATCGCCTGGTCGCGCTCGGGGCCGACGCTGATCATGCACAAAGGAGCCCCGACCTCGGCCTCCACGAACTCCACGAAGTCCCGCGCCTCCCGAGGGAGATCCACCCTCATCCGGCACCCCGTGATGTCCTCGCCCCAGCCTGGAAGCTCCCTGTACACCGGACGAGCGTGGTGAAGGTCGGTCTGGTGCATCGGGTATCCGTCGAACCGCTCGCCGTCTATCTCGTAGCCGACGCAGACGTTGACCTTCTCCACTGCCGAAAGGACATCGAGCAGCGTAATGGCGAGGTGCGTGATGCCGTTCAAGGAGGCCGCCCATTTGACGGCAGGCAGGTCCAGCCACCCAACCCGCCGGGGCCGGCCCGTGGCCGTGCCGTACTCGCGCCCGACTTCCCTGATAGTCTCGGCGGTCTCGTCAAATAGTTCAGTGGGCATGGGTCCGTCCCCGACCCGCGTCGTGTACGCCTTGGTCACGCCCACCACGTACTCCAGGTATCGTGTCGGGATTCCGCTCCCCACTATGGCCCCACCCACGGTCGGGTTGGATGACGTGACGAACGGATAGGTGCCGTGGTCGTTGTCCAGGAGCGTAGCCTGCCCGCCTTCGAGCAACACCCTCTCCCGGTTCTCCAGACCTTCCCGCAAGAACGTTCCCGTGTCCGCCACCATTGGACGGATGAACTCCTCGAAACCGCGCAACCACGAGGAGATCTCCCCCACGTCGTAGGGTTCTTCGCCGTAGACGTTCTCGAAGATGGCGTTCTTCTCCCGCAGGGCCGCTTTTAACTTCGTTTTGAGGATGCCTTCGTCGGTGATGTCCTGGATGCGGATGCCGTAGCGGGCGACTTTGTCCTCGTAGGCCGGGCCGATGCCGCGGTTGGTCGTTCCGATGCGGGCTTCGCCGAGCGCGATCTCCCGGTGCGAGTCCAGGGCGATGTGGTAAGGCATGATCAAATGCGCCCGCCCGTCCACCTTGAGCCGGTTCCGGACGCTGAGGCCGCGTTCTTCTAGGGCACGTACTTCTTCGGCCAGAGCCTCCGGGTTGACCACGACCCCGTTGCCGATGGTGCACACCACGTCCTCGCGCACGATGCCGGAAGGCACCAGGTTGAGCTTGAACTCTTCGCTGCCTACCCGCACGGTGTGCCCCGCGTTGTTGCCGCCGGAGTAGCGCGATACGTAGTCCGCGTCCGATGCGAGGGCGTCGCAGACCCGCCCCTTGCCTTCGTCTCCCCACGCGAGGCCCAACACTACCGTGGCGGTCAAAGCATCATCTCCATCTCCTCGGTAACCTCGGGGTGCGGGAGAAATCGAGTAGGCCGAATCGGGGGCCATTAGCTCCCATGTCTTTCGGAGGGCCGCCTCTCTCTGCCACGCCCGCAATTTAGCACATAGCAATTTCGTTTTGAAACCTGTCCCGGCGGGCCGGTATCCCGACGCTACTCGAAGAGCACGACGGGTTCGGCGTAGCGGCGGATACGGTTCTCCCGCCAGCTCTCCTCCACGAAGCCGCGGAGATCGGCGTTCGCGGCGGCGGCATCCTCGCTTCGCAGGCTCCGGAGTGGGAAGCGCACGCCGAGCACGCGCTCCTCGACCCGGAAGCGCGTGATCCCCGCCGGAAGCACGGTTCCGCAGCGCACCACCTCGACCAGCTCCTCGGGAGAGAAGGTCCGGTAGCGAACGATGGCTTCAGCGGTAGATAGTCTGACGGGCTCGTCCGAACCGACGCGGCGCACCTCGCCGTCCATCGGATAGGCTTCCTGCATCTCCCAGAGCGCGCGTACTTCCGCAGGCAGTCCCCGATCCCGGGATCGCAGCGAGAAACGCATCCCCCCGGCGGTCTCCACTTCAGCCAGCCAGCCGTCTTGGGAATCACCCTCCGATATCTCCACCTCATCGCCTTCGCGGAGCTTTTCGATCCCGGCGCCGCCGACGAGGTGCGCCCAGCTCTCCGCCGAGGCCGGTGGCTCCACGATCTGGACGAGGGCGAGATGCGCGTCCAGATTTCGGAGGGCGTGGACCCTGTGGGCGCCGTCGAGGACCAGCAGTTCGTCCCCGAAAGCCGCGACGATAACCGGGTTGCGTTGGATGCCTTCGGCTTCGATCCTGGTACGCACGCGGGCGAGACGCTCATCGTCGTGGGCTTCGTGCAGGATCAGGCGTCCGATCTCGATCAGCCGGAGATCGTCGAGCGCGGGGATCAAGCAGTCGTGATGGTCGGAGGGTGTGCCCGCATCAGAGACCCGGGAACCCGGACGGGTTTAGAGGTCTCCCCCGCGGCGGCCCCAGATGAAGTCCAGGATCAAGAACCCGCCGAAGAAGAAGACCGCGATGAGGATCATGAAGCCGATGATGCCGAGCAGCAGGTACAGTGTGTCCAAAACCGTGGCCTTTCCGTAAGCGTCGCGTGGTGAGCCGTCGGCCTCGCCGATGCGGGAGTCGGGACGGCCGGATTTGAACCGGCGACCACTCGGCCCCCAGCCGAGTGCGCTACCAGACTGCGCCACGTCCCGACGCACCGCCAGCATCGCTGGCTCGCCTGAATATTACCAGACGATCCGCATGCTATCATTCGCGCTCCGTGGCACGAGCGGCGCTTTACATCAGGACGGATCCGGATGGCAGACTGCCCGCCCGCGACGCGCAACAGGCCGCCGGAGCGGCCTACGCCGCGGAACACGGTCACGAGGTGGTCGCCGGATACCAGGACCTCGAAGCTCCGGGGCACCTCCTCTACCACAAGCCCGGCCTCAGAGAGGCCATAGACAACATCAAGGAAGAAGAGGATTGGGAAGTCCTCATCGTCGCCGACCCCTGCTGCGTATCGGACGACGCGAGCGCGCTGCACGAGCTCGTCCACAAGTTCTCCCTCTACGGCAACCGCCTCGAAGGCCCGGGCCACGAGTGGGAAGCCCTCCTCGCCCGGATGAAGGCCTACCGGCGCGAGATGAGCCGCCGGTGAGACGGGGATTGATGGGTACAATAGCCCGGTGAACGTCCTGATAACCATACTGGGGGTGCTGCTGTTGCTTCCATCGGCGGCTGGGGTCATCTTCGGGGCGTACATGGCCTTCGACCCGAAGACGCGCGGTGCGGGCATGCTCTTCGGGCTGTGGTGGGTCTCCGCCGTCGCGGCGGCTTTCGGCATCCTGATACGAGACCCAGCGACGTTCGTGATGGGGTTGCTCTGCTTCGCCGTGGCGGGACTGGCGCTTTTCCTGGAGGAGCGCCTGCCCCAGAAGCCCGCCGTCCGCCGCGGAGTTCCTTCCGCCGACAGCGAGAAGACCACCAGGGAGAACAAGGTCAGGGAGCGCAGCGAGGACGTTTCCTAGAGCGCCGGAGCATATCCGCCCAAAGCCATCCGTAGAAACAGTATACTCATCCGGGAGGACGGTCTGAAGGAGACCGATGGGGAGCATCAGGCTTCCAGCGCGTCGCGGAGCGTGGCCCGGGCGTGGACAGTCTGGAGAAAGGAGCTAGAACATGGGGCTCATTCGCACGGTGATAGGCTTCGTGATCCTGGTGATACTCTTCCACGTGGGCATGGTCTACCTGAACGTAGACCATGACACCAACGGCCTGACCAACGCCCTTCACAACCTCGGCAAGCTTCTGGAGTCGCCCGCGGCGGCCCTGGTCAACGTGCTCCCTCTCTCCGCCGAGCAGCAGCGTAATTACGCCACGGACGGCTTCTACTTCACCGCTTTTGCCGCAGCGGCGATCTACTTCCTTATCTTCTTATTGCTCGGGGTGGGAAGGCGGAGTTAGCGCCAAACACGGGAGACGCCTATCACAAGCCACCCTCTCGGCGGCCGATGACAGCGTTCAAGGGAAGACTCCGTCTCCGCCAAACCTGAGGGTCTGCTAAATTAGGGTCGATGTCCGCCCGCATCCGCATAAGACCCGAGGTCATCACGGCCCATCGCCTCCGCATGGAGATGGTGGGCCTTGAAGACGAGGACATCGAGAACACCATCCGCATGAAGGGCTGGGCCTGGGTCCGCAGCCGCAACGCCTGGGTCTACGCTGGCGAGCCGGACTTCGTGAACCGTCAGGTCCGGGAGGTCATCATCGCCCTGCCAGACGTCTTCTTCGACGAAGGCGGCATCGAGGAATCCATCCGCACCGTCGAAGAGAAGGCGAGGAGCGACGAAGAGCGTGAGGAAGGCCGCGACCTCCTGCGCCAGGCTTTCGAGAAGACCGGCCAGACAGAGGCGGCGGCGAAGTTCCTCTAGCCTTTTCTACCGCTGGACTTTCAAGAACGGCAATTTGTCGTACAGGACAAAGCGTTCGAAGTCCGGGTAGAACTCGCTGGTGGTGACAGGTTTGCGGGAAAATGAGGCGAGGGGTTCCCGGCCCGCCTCTCCCTTACCGGGCTCGTGCAGCGTGATGCGGACGCCATCCGGGTCGAACTCGATGACGTTGTAGGAAGGCGGCATCGTGCCGCGCACGCGCATGGTGGAGACGGTGCCGGAGTGTACGATCCTCACTCCCGAGATGCTCCAGACGTATGGGACGTGCCGGTGCCCGGAGAGGACCATGTCCACCCCCACCTCGCGCAATATCGCCATGACGTCCCCCGCGTCGCGCAGGTTGTTCACGTCGCGTCCGGTGCCTGGGACGGCGAGGATGTGGTGGTGGATGACCAGGATCTTCGGCCCCCTGTCCCATCCCCGGAACTGCGAGTCCAGCCAGGCGTAGTGCTCGCGGCCCACCTCGCCCTCGTCCAGGTCCGGTTTGGTGGAGTCAAGCACGACCACCTTCGCCTCACCGTCCTCGAACGGCACCGTGACCGCGCCCTCGCGCATCCCGAAGAACTCCTCGAAGTGCCGGTAGCCGACACTCTTGGCGTCGTGATTGCCCATGGCGTAGACGACGTTGGGGCACTCGATGCGGTCGAAGTAGCCTCTCGCCTCCTCGAACTCCCAGCGATATCCCTCCATCGTGAGGTCGCCGGCAACGGCCACGAGATCCGGCTTCATGGCGTTGGTCTCCTCGATGGTGGCCTCCAGGAGATCCCGCCTGAAAAGCCCCGCCCCCACGTGGACGTCCGACATCTGTACGATCTTCATGCCCTATCCTCCTGTGTCGAAGACCGCCGGTATTCTAGCCCTCCGCCCGCCGCTCCGTTGTTTCCAGGAACTCGCGGGCCCTCCGGAGCTGCGCCACAACGGAGCCGGGGGATGTGGAACCGGCCGACCGCTTGTTGGCGACGCTCCCCTCGGGCGTGAGCAGCTCCCTGGGCAACTCCGCGAGCGCCGGATGCGCCGCAGCTAGCTCCTCGTCAGGGATTTTCTCCAGCGATACCCCGAGTTCCTCGCAGCGCCGGACGAGGCGGCCGACGGCGTGATGCGCCTGCCGGAAGGGCACCCCGCGCATGGCTAGAAAATCCGCCAGCTCGGTTGCCAGGGCGAATCCCCCGGCGGTGTCCGCCATCCGTTCCCCATCGAAGCGCGCCGTGCGCAGCATCTCCGGCAGCACGGCGAGCATCGCCAGCACGGCGTCCACGGCATCGAAGATCGGCTCCTTGTCCTCCTGGAGGTCTTTCGAGTAACCGGGAGGAATCCCTTTCAAGGTAATGAGAAGGGCATTCAAGTCGCCGATGAGCCGTCCGGCCTTGCCACGCATCAGCTCGTGGGCGTCGGGGTTCTTTTTCTGCGGCATGATCGAGGACCCGGACGAATATGCGTCATCGAGGACGGCGAACCCGAACTCGGAGGAGGTCCAGAGTACCCACTCCTCCCCGAGCTGCGACAGATGCACCCCGAGCACCGCGCAGGCGTACAGCAGGTCGAGGGCGAAGTCCCGGTCGGGGACGGCGTCCAACGAGTTGGCGAAGGACTCCATCCCGAGCTCCGCCGCCGTGAACGCCGGGTCCACCGGGTGCGGCGTCCCGCCGAGCGCCGCCGCCCCGAGCGGCGAGACGTTCGCCGCCTCCCGGGCCGCCTCGAACCTTCGGAGGTCTCGGCGGAACGCCTCGAAGCGGGCGAGCAGTTGATGCGAAAGCAGGATCGGCTGCGCGCGTTGCAGGTGCGTGTAGCCGGGCAACACGAGGTCCCGGTTCGCCTCGGCCACCTCCACGAGCGCCCGCATGGCCGCGAGCACGCCGCTCCCTATCTCCTCCGACGCATCCCGGACGAAAAGGTGCAGGTCGAGCGCGACCTGGTCGTTACGGCTGCGGCCCGTGTGCAGCCTGAGCGCCACGTCGCCGGAGACCTCGCGCAACCGCCGCTCGACGGCGGTGTGAACGTCCTCGTCGGCGAGGGTCCATGCGAACTCTCCCGCTTCGACCTCCGCGAGAACGGCTTCGAGGCCCCGCACCAGCTCCTCCGATTCTTCCCTGGTGACGATGCCCTGTTCGCCCAGCATCCGGGCGTGGGCGATGGAGCCCTGTATGTCGTAGGGGGCGAGTCGAACATCGAAGGGGATGGAGGCGTTCAGGCGCTCGAAGGCCTCGGCCGGCGAAGAGCCGAACCTGCCGCCCCAGAGGTGCTCTCTTTCAGTCACGGACGGTCACGCCTGGCAGTTTAGCGAAAAGTGCGGGGCTTACCGATCCTGCCCGATGACTGGGGCCGCGCGCTATACCCCGTCGGAACGCAGACGCTCCCTGGTGTACTTCCTAACAGCGTTCTTGAGCGTGCTCAGGCCGAGGGTCGCGTGGCGGGTGCGGCTGCCGATCACGTCGCGTCCGATCTCTTCGAGCAGAGCGTCGTAGTCGAAGGCGAGCACTTCGTTCATGGTGAGGCCCTCGTCGCGGACACGCTCCAGGGCGATGGAGGTCGAGCCCATGCTGATGGTGTCGCCCTGCCCGGTCCACGAAACGCCCTCGATGCGGCCGTTGCCGTCGCCTCTGAGGTAGACGGTCACGGAGCCGCCGCACTCCGGGCTGCCGCCCGGCATCACCACTTGCGCGCCGTCGAGAACCCCCTTGTGGCGGGGGTTCCCGACGTGGTCCACGAGCCGCGCCACGCGGTCTTTTCGGTCCAAGCGGTTTTCTGTCCTACCGCTCGATAGGGGCGCGCACGAGGTTGCCCCACTCGGTCCAGGA
>Ga0136619_10000082_pt1 | contig 32115 bp, 36 predicted proteins | sample AntDrymUQ3532106_2_FD_104807 | JGI IMG/M metagenome (GOLD analysis project Ga0136619, IMG submission 104807) | Polar desert sand microbial communities from Dry Valleys, Antarctica - metaG UQ353 (21.06) | ecosystem: Environmental > Terrestrial > Soil > Desert | place: Antarctica: Dry Valley...
GGCCTTATCGAGCAGTTCGGCGGCACGCCGGTCGCGAAGCCGGAGTTCGTCTTCCCGCCGGCATCCCTCGCGAGCCAGGCCGGGGTCCTGGATCTGGCCAACATCCTGGAGCCCACCGGCGTGGGCGCCTACCTGGGCGCGGCGCCGCTGATTCAGAGCCCCGACGTGCTGGCCGCCGCCGGGAGCATCGAAGGCGTCGAGGGCGAGCACGTGGTCGCCATCCGGCAGCTTCTGGGCCTCGTGCCGTTCGCCAACGAGGCCTTCCCCAAGGCCCTGACCATGGACGAGGTCCTCGCGGCCGTCTCCCCGTTCATCACGGGCGGGATGATGGAGACGGGCGGCGCCGAGTACCGCAGCAGGGAAAGCTTCGGACGGGTCTAGAAAAGGCACGTTCGAGCGGGCTGCGGCCATGAGCCGGCGTTTTCCGCATGGGAGCAGGGCGCTTACCGCCCTGCTCCTCCTTTGTGTGCTCTTTTTTTCGGCCTGCGCGGAGATCGGCAGCGAGAATGACGACGTCCCGGAAGGGGCGAAGACCGCCAGCGACGCCGAGATCACGCGCGCGGCCCAGGGAGGAACCGAAGCCGACACTGCCTCCGAAGCCGAGGACGTGGAGAAGACCGGGGTGGTGGAGGCCAGGAACGTTGCCGTGAAGGTCGCGGAGCAGGCGGAGGAAACCACGTTCGACCACCGCGCCGCAGAGGATAACAGCCGCGGCGACTACACCTACCTCGACGAACCGAGCATCAACGGCGAGCCGAACGCCGCCGTCTTCGCCGCGCCGTTCTCGGGTGGCGAGGACTCCGAGGACGGCGCGTACCACCACAACATCGGCGTCTGGTACGAGCCGGAGAAACAGAAATGGGCGATCTTCAACCAGGACCTGGCTGCGGTGTCCGCCGGAGCCGGTTTCCAGGTAGTCGTTCCGCGCGAGGATGAGGCTTTCATCCATCGCTCCACGCGGGAGAACATTTCCGGGAGCAGCACGTATATTGACAATCCTCTCGCCAACGGCAAGCCCGACGCGGGCCTCTCGGTCACCCAGAACTGGAACCCGGGTGGAGGGGGTGGCGTCTACAACGACCATCCCGTGGGCGTCGGGTACGACACGGATCGCGGGAAGTGGAAGATCTACAACGAAGACGGCTCGGCGATTCCCGAAGGCGCCGCCTTCAACGTGACCGTCTCAAAGGCCGCGCGGGCGGCGAGCATTGACGCTGCCGGTCCCGAATCCGAAGGAGGGTTCCCTGAGTACAGGGACTTCTACTCGGAGGGCGACCCCGAGACGCCGACGGACCTTATCTCCGACAACCCAACGGTGGGGGCCATACCGCCCGTCGAGCCCTTCAACTTCGGGCGCGACCCCGGCGGCCCCGAAGACAAGACGCTCTACCTGACCATCCCGAAGCTGGAGCTGGAAGACGTGCCCGTCTTCGACACCCTCTCCGAGGAGAAGCTCAAGGATGGCACGGTCCACATCCCGGCCACGGGTTATCCCTGGCAGGAGGGAGCCAACGTCTTCATCGCGGGACACCGGCTAGGCTACCCGAACACAGCTTCCTACTACGTCTTCTTCAACCTGAACTGGCTGGAAGAAGGCGATGAGATCCTGCTCCAGAACTCCACCGGCAAAGAGTACCAGTACCGCGTCACGGAGCAAGAGATCGTCGGCCCGGAGAACGTGGACGTTATGAACGCCGTCGAGGGACGCTCCCTGATCTCGCTCCAGACCTGCACCCTGCCGGACTACGAGGACCGCCTCATAGTCCGGGGCGAGTTGGTCGAGGAGGGCGCTTAGCGCACCGCCGGCCCGCCCCCACCGGGATTTTTGGCTGCGGATTGTTGCCGGGGCCATGTTAAGATTTCCATGGAGCAACACTATGCTCCACCCAACTTCCAGGTCTCTAGAAAGACGAGTATGAACTTGCGGTTGAGCGTACTTTCGAGCGGTAGCTCGGGCAACGCCACGTACATGGAGGCTGATGGGACCGGACTGCTCGTGGACGCTGGCCTCTCGTGCGGCCGTATTCGGACCCTTCTCGCCCGCATCGGCCGCCGCCTGGAGGATGTGGAGGCCGTACTCATCACCCACGGTCATAGCGACCACACCTCCGGCGTCCGGTCGCTCGTGCGGGAGCGTGGCATCGCCGTCTACGCCGCTCCCGGCGTAGGTGAACGGCTGGGCGCGAAGCTGGTCGAGGCCTGGGAACCTTTGCGCGTGGGTGGTCTCCTGGCGGAGTTCTTCGAGGTGCCGCACGACTCCCGAACCTACGGGGTCAGGGTGTCGGGCGGCGGGCGGATCGTGGCCCTGGCGACGGATCTGGGTGAGGTCTCCCCGGAGGTGCTTCGGCGCATGCGCGGGGCCGAGGCGATAATCCTGGAGGCCAACCACGATCTCGAGTGGCTGCGGCGGGGGCCTTACTCCGCCGACCTCAAGCGCCGGGTCGCGTCGGCCAATGGGCATCTCTCCAACAAGCAGGCGGCGGAGGCGGCGCGCGATCTGGCGCCGCACGGGCTCAAGGACCTCGTCCTTGCCCACCTCTCGAAGACCAACAACTCGCCCTCCCGCGCGACCGGCACGGTGACCAGCGCGCTCCGGGAGGCCGGACACGGCAGAATACGGGTCCGGGTCGCTCTCGCCAATCACCCGACGCCCTGGGTGGAGGTGGGGGAGCCGCTGGAGAGCTCAGAGTACGCCTACCGTTACGAAGACGGCGAGGCCGAAGGCAAGGCCCGGCAGCTCTTCGACATCGAGTGATCCGGCGCTGCGCCATCGTCGCCGTGGGCCGCCTCAAGGGCTGGTCCGCCGAAGGCTCGGAAGATTACCTGAAACGCCTGCGGCGCTACTTCCCCGTGGAAGTCGCCGAGGTCGCCGAGGAGGACATGAACCGCCGGAGCCGGGCCGAGGTCCTCGCCGCCGAAGGCGCGCGTCTCTCGACGCGTTTGCCTTCCGGGGCGCACGTCATCGCCCTCGACCGGGAGAAGGGGAAGCCGCTCGCCTCCGAAGACGTGGCCCGCAAACTCGGCTCCCTGGGCGCGTCCGGCCGCAGTCACGTGGCGTTCGTCCTCGGTGGACCGCTCGGCCTCGCCCCCGAAATACTGCGCGGCGCGGAGGAGGTGTGGTCCTTCGGCCCCATCACCCTGCCGCACGCGCTGGCGCGGGTCGTCCTTCTCGAACAGCTATACCGGGCTGTGAAGATAGAGCGCGGAGAGAAGTACCACTGGTGAGGATTCCACCTTTCCCCGGCGACGGGTGGTGGGCTGCCGGGACAGGTGTGACAATGGATGTGTCCCAAGCGCGTAAAGGAGACCGATGTCTATATCGACGGCCGCCCGGCTCCTCTCCGTTCTGGGACGCTTGGTGGCTCTCACGACGGCTGCTCTTGCCGCCGCCTTCATGGCCTGGCTGGGATACGACATGGTCCGCTACGCGATATTCTCGGAGAACCCGACGTGGGGAGAGGTGGGGGTCCTTCCGTTTGTGATCGTTTTGCGGATCGTCGCGGCGGGGTGGGTTGCGCGCGGCGCTCTCAAGCTCGACGTCCGTGCCTTTTCCGCGTCCTGTTGGTGGCCGACATCGGCTCGTTCCTGGCATTGTACGGCTGGTACTTCGCGCTCCTGGGTCCAGCCGGCGGGTTAGTCAGCCTGGACAGCGTCTTTTTTCTGGCCGCTGTCGGAGACGGAATATACGCCGCCGCCGGGCTGCTGATCGGCTGCGCGGTCCTCTTGCAGACGGCCGGCATTCGGCTCGGTAGCGGCTATCCCCGGTAGGCCGGACGGCCCGTCGTCCGAGAAAGAGAGCGGATTCCGTAGCCCGGACACCGGCTTTTCGCCGGTGACGGATCTTCGTAAACAGGGTGTTACCATACACGTATATGCGCGTGCAGATAGACAGGTTCGAGGACAACGGGTGGGCGGTGTTGCTGCCGTATCCGGAAGGTGGCCGTGGCTTCGACGTGCCGCGCGAGATGTTGCCTGACGAGGCTTCACCGGGCGACGTTTTCGAGGCGCGTTTCGAGCGTAATCCGGAAGAGACCGGGCGGTTGGCGGCTGAGAACCGGCGTCTGATGGACGAGCTACGGGGACGGGACGGCAGATGAACCTGGAAGAGCGCGTGGCCGGTGTGGTGAGAACCGCCGTGCGGGAGGCTTTCGGGGTCGAGTTGGACGGCGTGCACGTCGAGCGCCCCGGTGATGCGCGGCACGGCGACTTCGCCACCAACGTTGCTCTGGCGAACGCGAGGGTTTTCAAGCGCAATCCCCGCGAGGTCGCGCAGGAGATCGCGGACGCCGCGGAGGGCGAGGCGTTCGTGGAGCGGGTGGAGGTCGCGGGACCCGGGTTCATCAACTTCCGGCTCTCGCCGGAGGTGTTGTGGGGCGAGTTGAACGGGTTGCTGCGGGACGGCGGGCGGTATGGGCGGCGGGAGCCGTCGGGAGAGCCGGTGCTGCTCGAGTTCGTGAGCGTGAACCCGACGGGGCCGATGCACGTGGGGCACGGGCGTCAGGCCGCTTACGGGGATTCGCTGGCGCGCATCATGGAGGCGGCGGGCCGGAAAGTCTCGCGGGAATACTACTTCAACGACGGGGGAAACCAGATCCGGCTCTTCGGAGAATCCGTCGCCGTCCGCTACGCCAAACTTTACGGCCGGGAGTGGCCCGTCTCCGACCCGAAGAGCCTGTACCAGGGCGACTACACCGGGGAGATCGCCCGCGACCTGTCCGATGAGTACGGCGAGCGCCTCCTGAAGATGGACCCGAAGGAGGCGCTACCGGAGATCAGCGCGTTCGCCACCGATTGGTGCATGTCCGACATCAAGAAGACGCTCGCCCGCGTCAGGGTGCGCTTCGAGAGGTACTTCAACGAGAAGAGCCTCTACGAGTCGGGACAGGTGGAGGAGATCGTAGGCCGGCTCAGGGAGAGCGGCCACGTCTACGAGAGCGAGGGCGCCATGTGGCTCGCCACCTCGCAGCTCGGGGACGACAAGGATCGCGTGCTCGTGAAGTCCGACGGCTCCTACACGTACATGGCCCCCGATGTCGCCTACCACCGCGACAAGTGGGACCGGGGCTTTAGGACTGCCGTGGACGTGCTGGGCGCGGATCACGCCGGCTACCCGCCCCGCATCCGGGCAGGGCTAGTCGCTCTCGGGCTGCCGGAGGATTTCCTGGACGTGGAGCTGGTGCGGCTCGTCAAGCTCATGCGCGAGGGCGAGCAGGTCAAGTTCAGCAAGCGGGCCGGAGCCATCGTGACGCTAGATGAGCTGCTCGATGAGGTGGGGGAGGACGTGGCGCGCTACTTCTACGTCCGCTCGTCGCACAACACGGAGATGAACTTCGACCTCGGCCTCGCCATAAAGCAATCCGACGAGAACCCCGTCTTCTACGTGCAGTACGCCCACGCCCGCATCGCGAGCATCTTCCGCCGCACCGAAGCGAACCCGGAGACGATAGCCGAAGTGCCCGCCGCGCTGCTCACCCCCGAGGAGCGGGCGCTCGCGATGGAGCTTCTGGATTTCCCGCGCGTGGTCGAGAACGCAGCGGCCCGGCGGGAGGTACATCCGATCCCGACCTACCTCGAAACCCTCGCCACCCGCTTCCACCAGTTCTACACGGTGCATCGGGTGCTCGTTGACGACGAGGAGACGAAGCAGCGGCGGCTCGCACTCTGCGCCGCTACCAAGACCGTGCTGCGGTCGGGACTCGACTTGCTGGGAGTGAGTGCTCCCGAGAAGATGTGAAGGGTACTTTTGCGGGAGTTGCGCTTCATCACCTACCTGTCCCCGAGCATCCCCCGGGCGCTCTTCGAAGCGGTGACGCACCACGCGCGCCGGACGCTCGGGTACGCACGGGTCTCGCTCCTGTCGGAGACCCGGGTTTCGGGGCCGGAGAAGGGTGGATACGATCCGTTCTCGGATGATAAAGCCGACGTGGGGTTCTTGTGTTCTCCGTCGTATGTGTGGCTGCGAGGGTTGGTCCATCCGCCCGTGGAGTTGCTCGGGGCCGCCCCCGTGTTCGAGGACGACCGGGCGAGAGGGAGACCCGTCTACTTCTGCGACGTCGTGGCGCGGCGGGAGGGTTCGGTTCGTTCGTTTGGCGATCTGGAGGGCCGTTCGTGGGCGTACAATGATGCGTGCTCGTTGAGCGGCTACCATAGCCTCCTCGGGAAGCTGGCGGAGGTGGGAGCGGATGGCCGGTTCTTCGGCCGCCTGGTTCACTCCGGGTCCCACCTGAAATCCCTGGAGGCAATCCTCCGTGACGAGGTGGACGCAGCGGCCATAGACTCGAACGTCTTGGGGATGCTGTTTCGGGAGGACCCGACTCTGCGCCGGAGACTGCGCGTGATCGAATCCTGGGGACCGTTCCCCATTCAGCCCGTCGTGGTCCGCTCCGCGCTCCGTCCGGACCTGAAGGAGCGTCTGCGCGCCTGTCTCCTGGAGGCGGACTCGGACCCGCGCTTCCGTCATGCCGTGTCCCGGTTTGGTTTGAGGCGCTTCGCCCCCGTCTCCCACGACGATTACTCTCCTGGCCTGCCGGCTCTCGTCGCTTACAAAGCCGAGCTCGACCGACCGTCCCCGCCCGGCCATCCCCTTCTACCGACGGAGGCGTAGCTCTCTGGGGGTGGAGAAGGCTCTGGTATACTTCTCGCGGCCTTTTCGGGACTAAACATCGGGGGTTTATGGGCGCGGACGGTCGGTTGACGATATGCCAGATCAGCGACATCCACTGCGGTAGCCCTTACTTTATCCCCGATCTTCTGGAACGATCTATCCTGGAGATCAACGATCTTGATCCTGCGGCGGTCGTGGTCTCGGGAGACCTGACGCACGCCGGCTACCGGCAGGAGTTCGAGATGTCGGCGGAGTACGTGCGGCGCTTCCGGTGCGAGAACGTGATGGTCATCCCCGGCAACCACGACTCGCGCAACGTGGGCTACATCCACTTCGAGCGACTCTTCGGGGAGCGGTACTCGGCCATCAGCTTCGACGACGCCGTGATGGTCGGGGTGGACTCTTCGGAGCCGGATCTGAACGACGGGCGGGTGGGACGCGAGCACTACGAGTTTATCCGCGACGCCTTCGCCGACACGGGCAAGCGGCTCAAGATATTCGTCATCCACCACCACCTGATCCCAATCCCCGGCACCGGCCGCGAGCGGAACATCATCTTCGACGCGGGAGACATGCTGGAGCTTCTGGATGAAGTGGGCGTTGACCTGGTGCTCTCGGGGCACAAGCACGTGCCGTACTCGTGGAAGCTGGAGAGCATGTTCATCGTGAACGCCGGGACCGCCTCCACGACCCGCCTGCGGGGCAACACCAGGCCCTGCTACAACATCATCGAGATAGAGGGCAGCCGGGTAAGGGTCTTCCGCAAGTACCCGTTCAAGGAACGCGAGCTGTACGTGGACTTCGACTCCGAGACCAACGAGTACTCCCGCTACGAAGACAAAATAGACTCGGAGATCTCCGTCTCGGGCGACCGGTAGCTGATCAAACGGGTTAGTTGGTGAGTTGGACATTGCGGCACGGATTTGGGAGGAGAGGAACATGAGTTGGTACCTCGAGGTGTTGAAGAAATACGCCGTGTTCGGTGGACGAGCCAGGCGTAGTGAGTAGTGGTACTTCGTCCTGTTCACCGTGATTATCAGTATCGTGCTCTCGATAATTGATGCTATTCTCGGCACTCCTGGTGCGGAGGGGGGAGCAGGCTTACTGAGCGGCATATACAGCCTGGCGGTATTGATCCCGAGCATCGCCGTAGCTATTAGAAGGCTGCACGACACTGGCCGCAGCGGGTGGTGGATTCTTATCTCCCTGGTACCGCTTATCGGTACCATCGTCCTTCTGGTCTTCACCGTGCAAGACAGTCAGCCCGGCGACAACGAGTACGGCCCCAACCCAAAGGGCGCGGCGCCGCGAGTTGCCTGAGGGCTCGGAAGCCGCGTGCGAGCCCTGTTCCTGATTGACGGCGAACACTACCCGCCCGTGGTTCTCGATGCCATGCGGAGCGTCGAGGACTCCATGCGGGCCGAAGGTGTCGCCGCCGCTTTCCTGGGCGGCACCGAGAAACTGAAGGAGGGGACGGACTACGGTGTGCCCCTCGTGATGGGGGCTGACCCTATCTCGGCGGTGGCAAAAGCTCTCGGGGAGCATACGGTGGACGTGGTCGTTGACCTCTCGGACGAGCCGGTCATAGGCTACCGGGAGCGGATGCGGATAGCCTCGCTCGCGCTGGCGTCGGGCGCCCGGTACGTGGGGAGCGACTTCGAGCTCCGGCCGCCAGACCTCCGCCCGGCTTCGGAGAAGCCTTCGCTCGCCGTGATCGGCACCGGAAAAAGGGTCGGGAAGACGGCGATCTCCGGCTATCTGGCGCGGCTCCTGGCACGTGAGGGCTTCGATCCCGGCGTCGTCTCGATGGGCCGCGGAGGCCCGCCGCACCCCGAGATAATAGAGGGTCACAAACTGGAAGTCGGGAGCGCATACCTGCTGGAGGCGCTGGAGCGCGGAGCCCACGCGGCAAGCGACTACTACGAAACGGCTGCCCTGAGCCGCGTCACCACGGTGGGCTGCCGACGCTGCGGCGGTGGGCTCGCCGGAGAGCCGTTCGTCTCCAACGTGCTCGAAGGGGCGGAGATCGCCAACACGCTGGAGACCGGCATCACGGTCTTCGATGGTTCGGGGGCCGCGGTGCCCCCGGTCGCGGTGAACCGCAGAATCCTCGTCGCGGGTGCCCACCAGGATCCGGAGTATATAGCCGGCTTCCTCGGCGCGTACCGGCTCCTGATCTCCGACCTCCTACTCCTGACGATGAGCGAGGAGCCTATGGCTGATTCGGCGAAGATCGAGGGGATCGTCGAAGCCGTGCGTGGGGTGAAGCCGGAATTGGAGGTCATCCCGACGGTCTTCCGGCCGCGCCCGGTGGGGGACGTGGAGGGGCTGCGTGTCGCCTACGTCTCGACCGCGCCGCCCGCGGTGCTGCCCAAGCTCTCGGATCACCTGCAGGATCGTCACGGATGTGAGGTCGTGGCCGCATCGGGGAACCTCTCGGACCGGAAGAGGTTGGCGGAGGACCTGGATGCGATGTCCGGGGTGGACGCTTACCTCACGGAGATCAAGGCCGCCGCTGTGGACGTGGTTACGCGTCGAGGAGCGAGGGAGGGGAAGCCGGTCCTGTACTGCGACAACGATCCTCTCGGGGATGGTATAGACGAAGCGTTGCTGAGGCTCGCGCGGGAGGCGGTTGCCGGGACAGGGGCTCCCGGTGGTAGCCGTTCCCCGTCCCCCGGTGTATAATCTGTAAGTCCGAAGCGCGGGTCTCGCGCCCCGGCGTAGAGACCTTTTCGCACTTTTCCGACGAGAATCCGCCGCGTCGCGCATCCGCTATGCGCGGGTACGCGGTGGGTATGGGAGGTTGGGTGAGCTTACATTAGCGTGGCCGAGCCCCGTCTGGGGTCCATAGCCTCGGCGGCTATCGAGTACGCGACCGTGACCGAGCGGGTGGCGCTGCGCGTCGCGCGCATGGAAGGTTCCGGGGCCCCCGAGCAGGCGTATACCCTCGCCACCGAGGCTTTTCGGGAGGAACTCGGCAAGATCTCCGTCTCCGGGCGCGTGGCGATCCTGCGGGAAGAGCGGTTGGACGAGCGTGGTCGGGTGCGTTCGCTGAAGACCCAGCCCGGCATCCTGAGCGTGGGCGACACGCTGGGAGCGGGGGAGGCTGAGGCAGATCTCGCCGTGGAGCCGGTCGAGGGTTTGCAGCTTCTCGTCAAAGGGCAGGGGGGATCTATTTCCGCGATCGCGGCTGCGCCAGCGGGGAGCATGTTGCGAACGCCGGACATGTACATGAGCAAGTTGATCGCCGGTCCGTCAGCCAGGGGGAAGATAGACATAGACGCCCCGGTCGCGGAGAACATAGACGCCATAGCCGGCGCGATAGGACGGCGCCCATCGGAGATAACCGTCGCCGTGCTCGACCGCGAGCGGCACGAGAGCCTGATCGAGGAGATAAGGGAGACCGGGGCCCGCATCCAGATCCGGTCCGAAGGCGACCTCACGCCCGCGATAGCCGTGGGCAACGGTTCCGAGCTGCACGCCGTGATCGGAATCGGCGGCGCGCCGGAAGGCATACTCGCCGCGGCGGCCATCAAGTGCCTCGGGGGCGAGATGCAGGCCAAGATGTGGCCTACGCAGCGATCGCAGGTCGAGAAGCTCAGGGAGAACGGGCTGGAGGACCCCGAGAAGAAGCTGACGCTGGACGACCTGATCCGGAACGAAGACGTGGTATTCGCGGCGACCGGCATTACGCCGGGAGAGACTTTGAAGGGGGTTGGTTACTTCCGGGGCGGAGGCCGGACGCACACCATCGTCATGGCTGCCGAGCCCCGTATGGTAAGATTCATAGACACCATCCATGTCCTGGAGCCCGGCGCAGGGCTTCACGGCTTCCAGCTTTGAGAATCTGAGAAAAGTCTACGATGAGTTACACCCACACGCTGGTATACGAGAAAGGTAGAGAAGCATGACCGAGTTAGCCACCCTCGAACGCAAGCGCCTGAGCGATCTGCACCAGATAGCTTCGCAGCTTGGCATCGAGCAGTATCGCAAGTACCGCAAGCCGGAGTTGGCCGAGGTGATCTACAAGGTCGCCACGGAGCAGGCCGCGGATCAGCAGGCTTCCCAGGGCAACGGCGGCCCGACCGCCGCAACCGTGGAAGCGCCCACGGCGAACGGGACGACCGAAGCCCCCGCGGCGATGGAGGCCGAGACCAACGACGCCGCCGACGCCACCGGAGCGAACAGCGCTGCCGGGGCGCAGGAAGCGCCGCCCGAGCGTCGCCGGGAGCAGCGGCCGGAGCCCCGCCACCGGCAGGAGAAGCAGGACCGTTCCGAGCGCCAGGACCGTGACGGCAACGAGCAGAGCGGCATACTCGACGTGTTGCCCGACGGGTTCGGGTTCTTGCGCACCGGCGGATACAGCCAGAGCAAGGGCGACGTATACGTCTCGACCAGTCAGATCAAAAGGTTCAACCTCCGTCGCGGGGACCACATCGTCGGCCAGATCCGGCCCGCCCGCGACGGCGAGAAGTACCCGGCGCTGGTGCGTATCGAGGAAGTGAACGGCGTCGAGCCCCAGAAGGGCCGCCGCCGTCCGAACTTCGACGACCTGACGCCGCTGTTCCCGCAGGAGCGGCTGCGCCTGGAGTGGAAGCCCAACGACATCGCCTCCCGCGTCATAGACCTGGTGGCGCCCATCGGCAAGGGACAGCGAGGCATGATCGTCTCGCCGCCGAAGGCCGGCAAGACCACGATCCTCAAGCAGATCGCGCAGTCCATCGCCTCCAACTACCCTGAGGTCAAGCTCTTCGTGCTGCTAGCCGACGAGCGCCCGGAGGAGGTCACGGACTGGCAGCGCAGCGTCGAGGAGGCAACGGTCGTCGCCTCGACCTTCGACCAGCCGGCCGACAACCACATCGCAGTCGCCGAGTTGCTCCTGGAGCGCGTGAAGCGGCTCGTGGAGGAGGGCGATGACGTGTGCGTCCTGCTCGACTCCATAACCCGCCTCTCGCGGGCGTACAACCTCGCGGCCCCGGCCAGCGGGCGCATCCTCTCCGGCGGTGTGGACTCCGCGGCCCTGTACCCGCCCAAGAAGTTTTTCGGGGCGGCCAGGAACATCGAGTTCGGCGGGTCGCTGACCATCCTGGCTTCGGCGCTGGTGGAGACTGGCAGCCGGATGGACGAGGTGATCTTCGAGGAGTTCAAGGGCACCGGCAACATGGAACTCCGACTCGACCGGAAGCTGGCGAACCGCCGGATCTACCCGGCCATCAACATCGAGGACTCCTCGACGCGCAAGGAGGAACTCCTCATGGAAGGCGCCGAGGCGCAGCGGGTCTGGCAGGTGCGCAGCATCCTCAACGCCCTGGATACCGGCCAGAAGATCGAACTCCTCATCCAGAAGCTCAAGGAGACCCGCACCAACCCCGAGTTCCTCCGCGAACTCCAGCGCGTCCGCGGCTAGCGGTCTTTCCATCCGCTTCGGGAGATCGGGAGTCGGGAAAGGCAATACGACTCCCGATCTCCCGAGACTTTCGAGGCAGCCGCGATAGAATGAGCAGGTAGCTCTATTATCAGACGGAGGTTTTTATGAAGACGGATATTCATCCCGAGTACACGACGACGCACGTGCATTGCACGGGCTGCGGCACGGATTTCGAGACCCGCTCGACGGCGGGCGATTCCATTACCGTGGACATCTGCTCGAACTGCCACCCGTTCTACACGGGCAAGCAGCGCATCGTGGACACCGGAGGTCGGGTGCAGCGGTTCCGTAACCGGATGGCCCGCCAGAACGAGAAGTAAGGGACCGCTTATGCGGGTCGGTGGGCAGGCAATAATGGAGGGCGTCCTGATGCGCTCCCCCAATTTCTGGGGGATGGCGGTCAGGACGCCCGCTGGCGACATGGACCTGCGGGCCGAGCGGTTCCGTTCGATCACTCGCAAGAACCGGCTCTTCCGGCTCCCGGTGGTTCGCGGCGCCCTCTCTTTAGGCGAAACACTCTGGCTCGGCATGAAGGCGCTGGCCCTCTCGACCAACATCGCGCTCGGCGAGGAAGAGGACCTCTCGAAGAAGGAGATTGCCATTACCCTCGTCTTCGGGCTCGGGCTGGCGTTCCTCCTGTTTCTCGTGGCGCCTGTGCTTGGGACGAAGGGCATCGGCGCCCTGCTGGGCAGCAGCATAGAGAACCCGGTCGTCTTCAACCTCGTTGAGGGCGTATTGAGGATCGGAATCTTCATCGCCTACCTTCTCGGCATCACGGCGCTCAGCAAGGACATAAAGCGCTTCTTCGCCTACCACGGCGCGGAGCACAAGGCCATCAAGGTCTACGAACGGGGCGAGGAGCTGGTCCCCGGGAACGCCCGCAAGCTGGACACGAGCCACGTGCGCTGCGGGACGAGTTTCGTCCTCTACGTGCTGGTACTGAGCATCCTCGCCTTCTCCTTTCTCGGGGTAGAGGGATGGCTGTACATGATCCTGAGCCGTGTGATCGTCATCCCGCTGGTGGCCGGCATCGCGTTCGAGTTCATCATGTGGAGTGCCCGCAACCAGGATAATCCTGTGGTTCAGGTTCTGGTCTGGCCGGGCTTGCAGATGCAGAAGCTGACGACGCGGGAGCCGTCGGACGACATGGTCGAGGTGGCGATGGCGTCTTTGAAGAAGGTGCTTTCGATGGAGGAAGAGGCCCGGATAAAGTCGGACGAGGCCACGAACAAGCTGGTGATCTGAGTTTGGACGGACAGATAATCAAACTCGCGGAGGAGACGCTCGGGCGCTACCGGGCGTTGACCGAGGAGCTCTCCGACCCGAACATCTATTCGGACCAGAACCGCTACCGAGAGGTGGCGAAGGAACACGCGCGCCTGAAGCGCGGCGCGGATCTCTGCCAGGCGCTGCTTGACGCGCTCGAAGAGGAGCGCGAGGCGCGGGAGCTTCTCCCGACCGCCGAGTCTGGTGAAGAGCGGGAGTTCTACGCGGCCGAGGCGCAGGCGGCGGAAGAGCGGGCCGCGGAGCTCGCGGAGAAGATCAGGACCGAGCTCATAGATCGCGACCCGAACGACGACAAGGATGTAATCCTGGAGATCCGGGCCGGCACCGGCGGGGACGAAGCCGCCCTCTTCGCGGGCGAGCTCCACGACATGTACTCGCGCTACGCCGACCGCCTCGGGTTCAAGCACCGCAACCTGGCCTCCAGCCCGGCCGAAGTAGGAGGATACCGGGAGGTCGCCCTGGAGGTCGAGGGCGACGGCGCGTACTCCGTCTTCAAGCACGAGGGCGGCACGCACCGCGTCCAGCGCGTCCCCAAGACCGAGAGCCAGGGGCGCATCCACACCTCCACCGCCACCGTCGCCGTGCTGCCGGAGGCAGAGGACGTGGAGGTCGAGATCCATCAGGGTGACCTCGAGATAGACGTTTACCGTTCCAGCGGTCCCGGCGGTCAGAGCGTGAACACGACGGACTCGGCGGTCAGGATCACGCACAAGCCCACCGGCCTCGTCGTGACGTGCCAGAACGAGAAGAGCCAGCTCCAGAACAAGGAGCAGGCGATGCGGATACTGCGCTCCAGACTGCTGGAACGCCAGATGCAGGAGCGGGCGACGGCGGAGGGCGCGCTGCGGCAGGCGCAGGTCGGTACCGGCGACCGCTCGGCGAAGGTTCGCACGTACAACTTCCCGCAAGGCCGCATAACGGACCACCGCGTCGGCGTGACCTCCCACAACATGGAGTCGGTACTGGGCGGAGACCTCGCGGAATTTACCCAGGCGCTCGCCGCCAGGGAGCGGGCCGAAAAGCTCGCCGCCGAAGCAGCCGGCACACCCGGCTAGCCAATGCAGACCGGCGCCGTTAGCGCCAGGCAAACTGCCCGCGATGCCGCACGGCGTCTGAGAGAATCAGGCGTTCCCGAGCCGCTTGTTTCCGCTGAAGTGTTGCTCTCCGAGTTGCTGGACGTTAGGCGTGGGGATCTCGCATTTCTGAAAGAGCCGCTCTCCCCCGAACAGGCGGAGCGGTACGGGGCCTGGATCGAACGCCGCATCCGGCGCGAGCCCGTGCAGCGCATCCTAGGCTACTCTTACTTCCGGAACCTGACGCTTGATCTCGACGAGAGCACCCTGATTCCACGTCCCGACACCGAGAGCGTCGTGGATGCTGCTCTGGAGGTGATCGACGCCCACCGCGAGCCTCCCATCGTCCTCGACATTGGGACCGGCTCAGGCGCTATCGCCATCGCTATTGCCCAGGAACGTCCGGCGTGCGAGGTCCACGCTACGGACATCTCGGAGGGGGCGCTGGAGGTCGCGCGCCGCAACGCCCGGAACAACGGAACGACGGTCGAGTTTTACCGGGCCGACGTCGCCGCAGGGCTCGACAAGCTTCGCGGCAGGGTCGGGATGCTCGTCTCGAACCCGCCATACGTGGGACGGGAAGACGAGGACAGGCTCGCGCCGGAGGTCCGCGAGTGGGACCCGCACGCGGCGCTCTTTAGCGAGGGCGGCGCTCTCCAGTTCTACCGGCGCATCTTCGCCGAGGCATCGGGGCTGCTTACTCCTGGCGCGGAGGTCGTGCTGGAGGTCGGCGACGCGCAGGCCGACGCGGTTCTGGAACTCGGAGGCCGGAGCGGTTTCATCCCTCTCGGCTCGCGTCCGGATCTCACCGGGACACCCCGGGCCGTCCTGCTGCGCCGGAAATTGGTGTGACTGGCGCTTCCGTGATGGAGGCAGCGGCGGCGATTCGGGCCGGAAAGGTGGTGCTCGTCCCGACGGAGACGGTGGTAGGGCTCGTCTCATCGGAGGTAGGACTGGTCCGCATACGAGACATAAAGGGCAGAGACTCGATCAAGGCCATCGCCCTTCTCTGCGCGTCTTCGGAAGAAGCGTTCGCTCTCGCGCGAAACGTCCCGCCGCTCGCACGGAGACTGGCGGATCTCTACTGGCCCGGATCGCTCACGCTGGTGCTCGACGCATTACGGGGCGGGACTGTCGGGGTACGGGTGCCGGACCATCCGACGGTGCGAACCCTGCTCGTCGCTTATGGTGAACCCTTCTACGCGACGAGCGCCAATCTCTCCGGCGAGCCCGCCCCGGCGGGCCTGGCTGATGTGGACCCTCGCGTCTCCGGTTTGGTGGATGTGATCCTGTCGGGCGAGCCAGGCGGCGGCGAAGCCTCGGCGGTCGTGGATCTCTCCGGCGGAAATGTACATCTCCTGCGCGCCACCGAAGATCTGTCAAACGAGAAGCTGACCCGGCTCACGCTGAAATGAGTAACATCGGCAATCCGGTGTGAGAACAGTCAGGTGGATGAGCCGTTCCAGCACGAATATTTCACCAAGAGCTCCGAAATACGCAGTACGAAGGATGCCTCGGATGCCACCAAGTGGCAACATTGCCGTAACCAGGGTTGCCACCAGGGAGGTCGTTCGTGGCGTATTCGGGATTTGCCCGGTTGGGCGGGCTGGCGGCCATTGCCGGCGGGTTGCTGTGGGTCGTGAAGGGAGGAGGCATCCTGCTCACGGGTGAGCAGCTTCCCCTGGTGTTCGAGGCGGCCATGCCACTTTTCGCGCTCGGGGTGCTGGGGCTCCATGCTCGGCTCGGTGGGCGCGCCGGACCTTTGGGAAGGGTAGGGGGTTTCGTGGCCTACGCGGCCCTGACCTCGGCCGTTGTTGCCTTGATGACGCCGCTCACGCCCTTCGTCGTCGTGGCGGGGTTTGGGCCTTTTCTCGGCCTGGTGTTGCTGGGGGGTGATATCCTCGAAGCCAGGGTTTTCCCCTCACCCTGGAGCGCCCTGCCGCTCGCCATGGGGTTGGGCGCTCCTATCCTGATCGTTGTGGGAGGAGCGGCTCTTGCTCCGATCAACGAAAGGCTGCTGGAAGTACCCCTCGTACTGGTCGGGCTGGCCTGGATGCTGCTGGGCTATTCGATGTTGGCGATCAAAAGCGCGAGTGCTCGACCGCCCGCCCGAGTGAGGTGAACTTCCTCCCTGGGGACTATAGAAAGTCGCTGAGGAGCTACGCTGGCGCTCTGTGCGCGGAGGGTTTGAGGGCGTAACCGCCAGCGTCTATACTCTCGTCATACGTCCGGCAGGGAGGGTGCGGGGTGAGAGACCCGTTACGGAAAACCCCAACGCACCGAAATACCCGGCCGGTGCCCCCCGAAATCACCCGACGACGTACCGAGCGCGAAGCGGAGGTTGAGCATGATCGGACCGTACACCGAAGTCGTGGATGCCGAGGTGCAGGAGGCGCTAGATGGAGAGCTGGAGCGCCAGCGCTCGACCATCGAGCTGATCGCCAGCGAGAACTTCGCCTCCCCAGCCGTCCTCGCCGCCCAGGGCTCGGTGCTGACGAACAAGTACGCCGAGGGATATCCGGGCAAGCGGTACTACGGCGGCTGCGAGCAGGTGGATAAGGCCGAACGGCTCGCCATCTCGCGGGCGCTGGAGCTATTCGGCGCTGATCACGCGAACGTGCAGCCGCACTCAGGCAGCCAGGCCAACGAGGCGGCGTACTCCGCGCTGTTGGAGCCTGGAGATAAGGTGCTGGCGATGGACCTGGCCCACGGCGGCCACCTGACACACGGGGCGAAGTTCAACTTCTCCGGCCGCACATACGAGTTCGTCCATTACGGCGTTGGGAATGACGGCTACATAGACTACGATGAGGTGCGCGACATCGCGCTCCTGGAACGCCCGAAGATGATCCTGGCCGGCGCCAGCGCCTACCCCCGCACCATCCACTTCGACCGCTTCCGCGAGATCGCCGACGAGGTCGGAGCTTTCTTCCTGACGGACATGGCCCACATCGCCGGGCTCGTCGCTGCGGACGTTCATCCTTCTCCGGTGCCGCACTGCGAGGTCGTCACGACCACGACGCACAAGACGCTCCGGGGGGCGAGGGGAGGTATGATCCTCTGCCGTGAAGAGTTCGCCAAGAAGGTCAACAGCCGCGTCTTCCCCGGCATGCAGGGCGGCCCCCTGATGCACGCGATAGCGGGTAAGGCTGTTGCCTTCGGTGAGGCTCTCCGGCCCGAGTTCACGGACTACGCGCAGCGCATAGTGGACAACGCCCGCTCGCTGGGCGACGGGCTGCTGGAAGGCGGTATGAACCTCGTCTCCGGCGGCACGGACAACCACCTGGTGCTCCTGGACCTCAGGGAGACCGGCACCACCGGCAAAGAGCTGGAGGAAGCTCTCGAAGTCGTCGGGGTGACGGCCAACAAGAACATGGTACCCGGAGATCCCGAGCCACCGACCATCACCAGCGGCGTCCGCCTCGGCACCCCGGCCATGACGACCCGGGGAATGGGGGAGGACGAGATGCGCGAGATCTCCGACATCATCGTCCGCGCCGCCCGCGGCGAGACCGAAGGGCTGAGGGACCGCGTCTCCGCGCTCACCGAAGCGTTCCCGCTGTATGAGTGAGACAGAGCCGCAGGCGTCGAACCTGCACGTCGTGGACGGGCCTCTGAGCCGGCACAAGCTCGCCGTGCTGCGCGACGAGGGGACGACCACGCAGGAGTTCCGGCAGGCCATGCGGGAGCTCACGCTCATCATGGTCGCCGAGGCCACCCGCAACATGCCCACCCGCACGGCGCGCATCCGCACCCCGCTCGCCGAGACGGAGGCGGAGGAGATCTCCGGCCCCGTTTGCCTGGTGCCCGTGCTGCGGGCGGGCCTCGGGATGCTCGACGGGGCGCTGGCACTGCTCCCGACGGCCACGGTCGGGTTCATGGGGCTCTTCCGGGACGAGGAGACCGCACAGCCCGTCGAGTACTACGTGAATTTGCCCAGCAACCTGGAGGAGTACCTGGTGCTCGTGCTCGATCCCATGCTCGCAACGGGTGGCAGCCTCTCGGCGACGCTCACGAAGCTCAAGGAGGAGGGGGCGGCCTGGATTTCCTGCCTCCACGCTGTCGCCGCGACGCCCGGCGTCGAGCGCGTGACCGCCGAGCACCCGGATGTGAACTTCTACGCCGCCGCCGTGGACCCGGAACTCAACGACAGCGCCTTCATCGTGCCGGGCCTCGGTGATGCGGGGGACAGGCTCTATGGAACCCTTTAAAGACTCTTCGGTGGACACTACCCAGGCGCACGAGCATCTCCGGCGTGTGCGTCCGTCGTGGGACGAGTACTTCATGCGCATAGCCCACGAGGTCGCCACCCGCTCCACCTGTCCCCGGCTCGCCGTCGGGGCGGTCATCGTGCGGGACAAAAGGATTCTGACCACCGGCTACAACGGCTCTCCGTCCGGGATGCCGCACTGCGACGATGTAGGGTGTCTGATCCGCATCGTGGACGGCCGCGAGAGCTGCCAGCGCACGCTCCACGCGGAGCAGAACGCCATCATCCAGGCCGCCTACCACGGCGTCTCCGTCACCGGCGCCTCCATCTACTGTACCCACCAGCCTTGTCTGATGTGCGTGAAGATGATCATGAACGCCGGCATCGAGGAGGTCCGTTACGCCGGCGGCTACCCCGACCCCCTGGCGATGGAGCTCGCTGCGGAGGGCAGGTTGGAGATGGTCCAGATGGACCTCGCCCCGTACGACGCCTGACCGGCCAACCAGCCGCTTGAAACTATTTGCAACACTTTGGTCGGTGAGGTATGATTCGGGCGATGGCGAACAACGATTCGTTTGGGGATGGTATCGGCAATTACGCTCGATACATAGGCGTCGGGTTCGCTTTCGTCCTTACCGTGGTGATTCCCGCCGCCGCTGGTTTTTTCCTGGACAAGGTGCTCGGGACGCTCCCGTTCTTCCTTCTCGTCGGCTTCGGGCTGGGGTTAGTCGGAGGGTTTTATTACGTGTATCTGGAGATGAAGAAGCTAGGAGGCGGATGAGCGCGCACTGGAGGTTGGCCTTCAGGTATGCGGCATGGGTGTCAGCGGGAGCGGTTCTGGCGGGAGCGGCGATCTGGTTTCTCTACGGTGTCTCTTACGCCGGAGCTTTCTTTTACGGTGTGGCGATGGGTCTCCTGAGCTTCGTCTCGATGGCTGTGACGGTCTCGCTGATGACGGGGCGTTCCACGGCGGCCATGATGATGGTCGGGGCGGGCTCTTTCGGGGCGCGGTGTGTTTTCGTCGCGGTGGCTCTTGGGATTCCCGCGTACCTGAGCCTCTGGCCGGTCTTAGCCATGCTCGGCGGGTTTGCCGCGGTTTATCTGGCGGAGAGCATAGTGCTCCTGCCGATGATGCCCAGGAAGATAAGCCGCCCGGATGGGAAGAGTGGCGATAAAGGCTCGGAGCGGGAGAAAGCGGAACGGAAGGTAGGCACTTGAGCGGTACGATGATGCTGGCGCAGGTAAGCCAGCAGGAGTTGCGGAGCAAGATCCTGCACACCTGGGAGTCCGCCCAGCATTCCTGGGTCATCCCCATACACATCGGGCCGGTAGACCTCTCGATAAACAAGATCATCTGGTTCCTGTTTCTCGGGGCCGCTATTACGTTCCTGATCTTGTTTATCGGGGCCAGGCTGCTCAAGGACCGTCCCGGCGCGTACCAGGTGATCGTGGAGGAAACTTACGGGTTCGGGCGCAACTACCTCGGCGGCCAGATAGGCGAGGAAGGGATGAAGTGGTTCCCCTATACGCTCTCCATCTTCGTCTTTTTGCTGACGCTCAACATCATGGGGCTCTTCCCGAACAGCTATCCGGTAACGAGCAACCTCTCGTTCACCGCTACGCTGGCCCTCATCACGTTCGTACTCATTCATTACATGGGCATCAGGAAGAACGGCGCCGGAGCCTACTTCAAGAGCTGGGTCCCCGGAGGTCTGCCACTCAAGGTGGTCATGGCCCCGTTCATGTTCTCTATCCACACCCTCAGCGAGATCGCCAGGCCGGTCACGCTGGCGGTCAGGCTCTACGCCAACATACTGGCGGGGCACTTGATCATCTTCGTCTTCCTGAGCTTCATCCTTTACGCGGGCGGTTTCTTCTCTGTAGCGGGGTCCCTCGTAGCGTTCGTCTCCGTGCCCGTGGCGATAGTGTTCTATGCGTTCGAAATCTTCGTCGCGGTTCTTCAGGCCTACATATTCGCTATACTCACGCAGGTCTACATCGAACTGGCAATATATGCCGAGGACTCTCACTGAGAACCGTTGGCGATGCAATGAACAGAGAGTAAGAAAGGAACAGGGTTATGGAAATTTTGGCGCTACTTCAGGGTATGGAAACGCTGGCGTTACTTCAGTTGACCGGTGATATTACCGTGGTCGGGGTCGGCATCGCGGCGGGCGCTTCGATGATCGGCTCGGGTATAGGCATGGGATATCTGTTCGGGCAGGTTATCGCGAGCATCCATCGCCAGCCGGAGGCGTTCGAGCAGTCCAGACCGTGGATGTTCTTCGGCCTTGCGTTCGTCGAGCAGTTCGCCATCTTTGGCATACTCTTCGCCCTCCTCATTGCCTTCGACGTCCTGTAGGGGAAACAAGGAGGCGAGAGAGGGAAAAGCATGGGCACGATATTCGACCCGTTTAACACCAGCCTGATCTTCTGGGAGCTAGTGACCTTCGCTATCCTGGTCTTTCTCCTGTGGCGCTACGTCTACCCACCGATCCGGGACCAAATCCGGAACCGCCAGTCCCAGATCGAACAGGCCATTGACGAGGCGGAGAAGACCCGCGCCGAGGCGAAGGAACTGCTCGCCGAGTACCGGCGTCAGATCGAGGAGGCCCGCGGCGAGGGACGCCAGATCCTCGACCAGGCCCGCAAGCAGGGCGAGGCCCAGCGCGAGCGGACCAAGCGCGAGGCCCGCGAGGAGGGCGACCGCATCATCCAGCGCGCCCGCGAGGAGATAGAGCGCGAGCGCGACAACACCCTGCGCGAGATCCGGCGCGAGGTCGGCGACATGGTCATACAGGCGTCAGAGCAAGTCCTGGGCCGCGAGCTAGACCGCGACGAGCACGAACGTCTGATCTCCGAGGCCCTCGATAACCTGGAGACCGAGGTCGCGGGCTCCGCCGGCTCCACCACGGATGGGAGAGGTGGCTCCTGAGCGCCGTCTCGACATACGCGGAGGCCCTGTTCGGGGCTGCTAATGAGAGGGACGAACTGGAGCCTGTCCTCGAAGAGCTTCAGGAGTTCGCCTCCGCGCTGGAGGAGAGCGAGGAGCTCAGGCTCTTCTTCTACGGCGGGCAGATCCCCGAGCGCGAGAAGCGCCGGGCGATAGACGCCCTCACCGATGGGATGACGACCTCGACGAGCAACTTCCTCAAGGTGCTCTCGGACAACGGGCGCGAAGGGATACTGGAAGAGGTGGTCCTCCGCTACGAGACGCTGGTCGAGGAGCACCTCGGCAGGGTCGACGTGGAGGTCACGACGGCGATTGACCTTTCGGATGAGACGCTAGACCGCCTGCGGCAGAGGCTCGGCACGATACTCGACGGCCGGGAAGTTGTTCTGGAGACCCGCGTGGACCCTAACATCCTGGGTGGCGCGGTCTTCAGGCTGGGGGGCGACATGATGGACGGCAGCATCCGGGGGCGGCTCAATACCCTCCGGGAGAGCATGATGGAGAGAGGGGTAGTCTAGTGGGCAGGCTGAGGCCGGAGGAGATCTCCTCCATATTGAAGGGCGCCATAACCGACTACGAGAACCGCGTCCGCACCGAGGAGGTCGGGCAGGTCCTCGAGGTCGGTGACGGCATCGCGCGCGTACATGGCCTAACCAACGCGATGTACCAGGAGATGCTCGAGTTCGAGGACTCGCGGGGAGAGAAGATCACGGGCCTCGCCCTGAACCTCGAGGAGGACAACGTCGGCGTCATCATCGCCGGCGAGGACCGCCACATCCAGGAGGGCTCGACGGTCCGCCGCACAGAGCGGCTGGCGAGCGTGCCCGTCGGCTCGAGCGTCCTCGGCCGCGTGATTGACGCCATCGGCTCTCCGATGGACGGCAAGGGCGACATCGAGGCCGAGGACACCCGGCTCGCGGAGATCATCGCTCCCGGCATCATCCGCCGCCAGGGGGTTGACACGCCCTTGCAGACTGGCATAAAGGCCATAGACTCGATGATCCCCATCGGCCGCGGGCAGCGAGAGCTGATCATCGGCGACCGGCAGACGGGGAAGACCTCGATCCTGCTCGACACCATCATCAGCCAGGCCGGCCAGAACGTGAAGTGCATCTACGTCGCCGTCGGCCAGAAGGACTCCTCGGTCGCCGGCGTCCTCGCGGGCCTGGAGGAGGCCGGCGCGATGGACTACACCACCATCATCAACGCTTCGGCCTCCCAGTCGGCGACGCTGCAATACCTCGCTCCTTACGCTGGCTGCGCCATCGGCGAGTTCTTCATGCACCAGGGCGAGGACGCGCTGGTGATCTACGACGACCTCTCCAAGCACGCCGTCGCCTACCGGCAGATGATGCTCCTACTCAGGCGCCCGCCAGGCCGCGAGGCGTATCCCGGCGACATCTTTTACTTGCACTCGCGCCTTTTGGAGCGGGCGGCGCGGATGAGCGACGACCACGGCGGCGGTTCGCTGACGGCGTTGCCGGTCGTGGAGACCAAAGCCGGGGACATCTCGTCGTACATCCCGACCAACATCATCTCGATCACGGACGGCCAGATCTTCCTCGACTCCGATCTGTTCAACTCCAACCAGCGCCCCGCCATTGACGTGGGCAACTCGGTGAGCCGCGTCGGTTCCAAGGCCCAGATTCGGGCGATGAAGAAGGTCGCCGGCACCCTGAAGCTGGACCTCTCGCAGTACCGCGAGCTGGCGAGCTTCGCCCAGTTCGGAAGCGACCTGGACAAGGCGACCCAGGACACCCTGGCCCGCGGCGAGCGGCTGACGGCCGTACTCAGGCAGGACGAGCGCAACCCGATGCCGGTCGAGGAGCAGGTGGCGGTGATATTCGCGGCCACCCAGGGCTTGCTCTCCGGTGTGGAGACCGGGGACGTGCCGGACTACGAGGCCCAGCTCCGCGATCACCTGCGCGACTCCCACGGCGAGCTGCTGGAGGACATCCGCGACTCGCAAGAGCTCTCCGACGAGACCGCCGAGAAGCTCGAGGAAGCCATCGGGCACTTCAACGAGAACTTTGAGCCGTCGGAGTCCGGCGTCTCCGTCGGCATGGCCCAGGGCGACGATGATGAGTCCGATGACTCGGAGAACGGGTCGGGAGACGACGAGTCGGAGGACAGGAACTAGAAGTTGGCTTCTCTCAGGGACCTCAAGCGCCAGATAGGTTCGATCCAGAACATCTCCAAGGTCACGGACGCCCTGCAGGCCGTCTCGGCGGTGAAGTTCCGCCGGGCCGAAGCCAGGGTGAGGAAGGCCAGGCCCTACGCGGAGAACGTCGAGGAGATGATGCGCGACATCGCCTCCAAGTCTACCAGCAACAGCCCGCTGATGGTGGGCCGCGGAGAGACGAACACCGTCGCGGTCGCCACCCTGACCTCCGACCGGGGGCTCGCCGGCGGGTTCAACGCGCAGGTCCTCCGGCGGACCACGCGCTTCCGGCAGGAGCAGAGTGCCGACCTCGTGCAGGTTGCGAGCGGTAGAAAAGGGATCGCGTTCTTCCGCTTCAGGCGGATCGGGCTCGCGGAGGAGTACAGCGGCTTCTCTGACACCCCGACCTACGAAAAGGCGCGCGAGATCGGACGCCGCCTCACCGGGCTCTTCCAGGACGAAGAGGCCGATGAGGTGTACCTGATCTACAACCGCTTCGTAAACGCCGCCGTGCAGCAGCCCGTCGTTACGCGGTTGTTGCCCGTGGCGCCTGAGGAGAGCGGGGAAGACGGCGGAGACTCCGGCAACCCGTTCGAGTTCGTCGAGGACGCGGACGAGATCCTGGAGCGCCTCGTCCCCAAGTACGTGGAGACGATGGTCTGGCAGGCGCTCCTCGAAGGAGCGGCCGGCGAGCACGGCGCCCGGATGACGGCCATGAAGAACGCCACCGACAACGCCAACGAGCTGGTTGACACCCTGACGCTGCAGATGAACAAGGCGCGGCAGGCCCAGATCACGCAGGAAATACTTGAGATCGTCAGCGGGGCCGAGGCCCTGTCTGCTGGTTAGAGGAGGAACGCTATGACAGAGAACGGCGGAGCGAGAGAAGACGGCGCGAGGAACGGCGGCGGGCCCGAACAAGGCGGCGTCGGCCGCGTCGTCGAGGTGAAGGGGCCGGTCGTGGACGTCCGGTTCCCGCCCGACGAGATACCGGAGATCTACAACGCCATCACCGTCCCGCTACGGACGGAAGAAGGCGAGGAAGGCACCCTGACCCTGGAGGTGCAGCAACTTCTCGGGGACGACATGGTCCGCACGGTCGCCATGTCCTCTACCGACGGCCTACAGCGCGGCCTCGATGTGCAGGACACCGGGCAACCCATTGCGGTTCCGGTGGGCGATGAAGTACTCGGGCGCGTGCTGGACGTGCTCGGCGAGCCGGTGGACGAGGGTGGCCCGGTCGAGGCCGGTGACTACTGGCCGATACACCGCCCCTCGCCGAAGTTCGCGGACCTCACCACGCAGGCCGAGCAGTTCGTCTCCGGCATCAAGGTCATGGACCTCCTTTGCCCGGTGCGCCGGGGCGGCAAGACCGGCCTGTTCGGGGGCGCCGGCGTCGGCAAGACGGTGCTCATCACCGAGCTCATCAACAACATCGCCCTCCAGTACGAGGGCACGTCGGTCTTCGCCGGGGTGGGGGAGCGCACCCGCGAGGGCACCGACCTCTACGAGGAGATGGAGGAGGCCGGGGTCCTCAAGAACACCGCGCTCATCTTCGGCCAGATGAACGAGCCGCCCGGCGCCCGCTTCCGCGTGGGCCTCACCGGGGTCACCATCGCCGAGTACTTCAGGGACGAGCGGGGGCAGGACGTGCTATTCTTCCTGGACAACATCTTCCGCTTCGCCCAGGCCGGGAACGAAGTCTCCGCGCTCATGGGCCGGATGCCCTCCGAGGTCGGGTACCAGCCGACGCTCGCCACCGAGATGGGGACCCTTCAGGAGCGGATCACCTCTACCAAGAACGGTTCGATCACCAGCTTCCAGGCCGTGTACGTGCCGGCGGACGACTTCACCGACCCGGCGCCTTTCACCGTTTTCTCTCACCTCGACTCGACGGTCTCGCTCTCGCGGGCCCTCACGGAGCAGGCCATCTTCCCGGCGGTGGATCCGCTGTCCTCGACCTCCACGATCCTCGATCCGTCGGTCGTGGACGACGAGCATTATCAGGTGGCCCAGGAGGTCAAGAACATCCTCCAGCGCTACAAGGAGCTTCAGGACATCATCGCTATCCTCGGCATAGACGAGCTGTCGGAGGAGGACAAGGTGATCGTGGGCCGCGCCCGCAGGTTGCAGCGGTTCTTCTCGCAGCCGTTCTTCGTGGCGGAGGCGTTCACCAGCCTCGAAGGCAAGTTCGTGGACCTGGAGGAGACGGTCCAGAGCTTCCGCGAGGTCGTGGAGGGCCAGCACGACGATCTGCCGGAGCAGGCGTTCTATATGGTCGGCGGCATAGATGACGCCAAAGAAAAGGCTCGCGGCATGAGCGGCGAGGAAGACGAAGATGAAGGCGGCGGCGAAGAGAGCGAGGACAGGGAAGAGGCCGGCGTCGGCGCGAGCGAAGGCGGTAATTCCTAGTGGCCGACGATGGCCGACAGCTTTTCTGCCGGGTGATCACACCCGAACAGGTCATCTTCGACGGGGAGGTGGACCGCGTCATAGCCCAGATCGCGGACGGCGAGATCGGGGTTCTTGTGGACCACGCGCCGACGATCTCCACCGTGGAGATCGGGGACGCCCGCATCTTGCAGGGCGACGAGACGCTGGTCTATGCTACCTCTGACGGCTTCTTCAAAGTCTCCGAGAACCTGGTCCAGATACTGGTCGAGGAGGCCGTCCCGGCCGGAGAGATCGACGTGTCGGAGGCAGAGAGCCGGGTCTCTGAGGCCGAGAACGACATCTCCGGGCTCTCCGAAAGCAACGGGGAAGACACGGAGAGAGTCCGGAAGGAGATAGAGCGCCGGCGTCAGGTCGGGGAGAACTTCGTCCGGGTGGCGCGCAAGTACGGCGGAGAATAGCTGTTCGTATCCGGGTCTAATTGGACCCGGCACGACCTGGGAGGGGCGTACATGGAGCGGTTTCTGATCGAGGGCGGAGTCCGGCTCGAAGGCGAGGTCGAGGTCTCCGGCGCGAAGAACGCGGCGCTGAAGCTGATCGCGGCTTCCCTCATGGCGCCGGGACGCACCACCCTCCACAACGTCCCGCGCATCAGCGACGTGGAGACGATGCGCGCGGTTCTCGACGGCCTCGGCGCTTCCTCGGACTTCTCCGATCACACCCTCGAAGTGGACGCTGCGGGCGTTGACTCGTACACGGCGCCCTACGAGCTGGTGCGCCAGATGCGCGCCTCCATCGTGGTCCTCGGGCCGCTCGTGGCCCGCTTCGGTGAGGCGGAGGTCTCCGCGCCCGGCGGTTGCAACCTGGGCTTGAGGAAGTTCAACTACCACCTCGACGGCCTGCGTTCCCTCGGAGCCGAGGTGGATCTGGATCACGGTTTCATCCGGGCTTCCGCGCCGCGGGGGTTGCATGGGGCCGAGGTGTACTTCGAGTACCCGAGCGTCGGCGCCACCGAGAACGTAATGATGGCGGCCACTCTGGCGCGGGGGACCACGATCATCGAGAACTGCGCCCGCGAGCCGGAGATAGTGACCCTCGCGGACTTCCTCAACTCAATGGGCGCCCGCGTCGCGGGAGCGGACACGGGCCGCATCGTGATCGAAGGCGTCGAGGAGCTTTCGCCGACGGAGTTCGCCGTCGTCCCTGACCGCATCGAAGCCGGCACCTTCGTCATGGCGACCGCCGCCGCGGGCGGCGACGTGACCGTGAAGAACGCCGTCCCCGAGCTCCTCAAGATGGAGATGGAGAAGCTGCGCGAGCTGGGTGTGGACATGGCCGCCACGGGAGATGGCCTCCGGGTGCGGGTGGACGATCCCACCGACCTCTCCGGCGTGGATGTCTCCACGCTCCCCTTCCCCGGCTTCGCCACCGACCTCCAGGCGCAGATGATGGTGCTTCTCACCCAGGTATCGGGGGCCGGCATCATCACGGAGAACGTCTACGAGAACCGCTTGCAGGTCGCCGAGGAGCTAAACCGGATGAACGCCGGCATAGATCTCTTCGGCGGACACCGGGCTCTCGTGCGTGGGCCGCGCAAGCTCTCGGGGACCATCGTGCAGTCGCCGGACCTGCGGGGCGGGGCGGCGCTGGTGATGGCGGGGCTGGTGGCCGAGGGAACCACGGCCGTGGATGGCGCCCGTCACATCCTGCGCGGCTACGAGGACTTCGAGGAGAAACTCTCCGGCCTGGGGGCGACGGTCGCCTTCGAGGCCGGGGCGACTGTCTCTCCCTAGTTTTCGGCGCGCCTCCGGTGGGAAAAGCATTGTCTGACCCGCGAAGGGGTCCTTGATCCAGAATGGGGGAAGCGCTGGCGGTATCCACGAACAACGGTGAGGTGTTCGCCCTCACCCGGCGGCTGGCGCGCTACCGATCGTATACGCCGGGCGTGGCGCAGTCCGCCGTGGACTTCATCAACGGCTGGTTCGAGGCGCGGGGTTTGGACCCGATCCGCTACCACGGCGCGGGCCCGAACGGGGAGCTTACGTCGTTGGTGATCCGGGTGGGGTCAGGCGAGCCGCGCATCCTGCTGCACGGGCATGTGGACGTGGTGCCCGGAGAGGAGGGACAGTTCGAGCCGCACGAGGAGGACGGCGAGCTATTCGGACGCGGCGTCTACGATATGAAGGGCGCCCTGGCGGCCATGATGTACGCCGTCGAGGACCTCAAGGAGGTAGGGTGTCCCGCCACGGTCGAGCTGCTCATCGTCCCGGACGAGGAGCGAGACTACGACGGGCCGACGGGGGCGGAGATACTGCTCCAGAACGGCCATACGGGGGACTTCCTGATCACGGGCGAGCCCACCGACTTCCATATCGGAACCCAGGCGAAGGGCGTGCTCGACCTGCGCATCACCCTGATGGGAAAGAGCGCCCACGGCTCGCGGCCCTGGCTCGGCAAGAACGCCGTCCTCCTGGCCTACGAGCACTACCGCGAGGTGTCGAAGCTGCCGTTCGCGAGCGAGAGGAGCGACCTCTTCCCGTACCCGAGCATCAACCTGGCGCGCATCATCGGCGGCGACGTCATAAACCGCGTCCCCGACCGCTGCACCTACGACCTGGACGTCCGCTACCTGCCGGGCCAGAACCCGGAGGAGATCACCCACCAAGTCCGCTCTCTGGACTTCCCCGCCGAGGTCGAGGTTCTCTTCTCCCGCGAACCGACCTACGTCTCCCGCAAGAACCCCTACGTCAAGGCCCTCCGTGAGGTAGCCGCCCGTCACTTCCACGGCAACCCGGTTGGTGTCGGACGCCATGGCGCCTCCGACATAGTGTACTTCCAGCGCGCCGGCGTCCCCGGTGTCGAGTTCGGCCCGATAGGCGGCGGACACCACGGCCCCCGTGAGTACGTCGTTTCCTCATCGCTGGAGACCTACCGCCAGATGCTCGTGCAGTTCGTCCAGATCCTGGGTCTAAACGGAAAGAGCCGCTAGCTGTCGCTGCGCTCCCGTAAGTCGTAATTAGAGAGTCGTGTTTTCTCTACTTGAAACTTACGAAACGAGCGCGAGCGCCTAACGACTCCGTTGCGAGAATATCCTTGAGCCACCAGCTTGCGAGCTACCGGCTCGATTCGGCTTCCGAGAAGGGTTCGGCCTCTCCGCGAGGTGACGCGCCGCCAGCCATGCTCGGTGCGGCCTCGGCTTCGGCTTCTTCCTGGGCGATCGCACCTCCGGCGATGGCGACGATGTTGTTCTGTATGGAGGATATCTCTCCGCCCACGCTCGCCCACACGCCTATCGAGAAACCCTCGTCGACGGGCTCGCCTATCTTCTGCTCGTACTCCACCTCGTCGCCCTCGGAGACGAGCGGCGTGGCCGGTTTCAACAGACCGCCGCCCAGGGGCAGGTTCACGCCCGAGACCTTGCCGACCAGGGAGACGATGCCTTCTTCGGGGCACTCGGTCTTTATTTCGGCGTACTCCTTGCCCTGCCTGCCCTGGGGGAGCAAGAAGAGGGAGTTGGTCATCCGTCGCACGTAGGCGTCGCCATTCCCAAGCTCCTCGATGGCCATGTCGTGCAGGTACGGCCCACCGTCCGTGACTGACAGGTGGCCGGAGTTCTCCAAGTCCAGGCCGGCGATCTCCAGTACCTCGCTCACCGAAGCGCCTATCGGCACCTCATAGACCTTCGTGTCTACTTCCTCGCCATAGACGGTGAAGAACTTTGTGGTGAGGGGCTTGCCGAGGAAGAGCGCGTTGTAGACGTTGAGGAGGGTCTCCGAGTTGTTGACGACCTTGCCGACGTCCGGTGGCATCCCCGGGCGCCTGGTGCCATCTGGGTTGTCTACGAACCGGGGCACCCTTGTGTCGGTCGAGTGCTTGATGAGGGTCTTCTCCTCGCCCAGGGCGTAGGTGTCAGGTACGTAGCGCACATCGTAGACGCCGTCGGAGGCGTGCTCCTGATACTCGGCGTACCACTCCCGGTCCTTCTCGTGCACGCCCAGCGAGATCTGCTCGAACCCGAAGATGGATTTCATGGCCTCGAAGAGCTGGAGGAACTCCGCGAGGTATTCTTTTTGAACCAGTTTGTCCCCCCAGTAGCCGGGCTCGCTCTCGGTGGCGTTGACGATCAGGTGCGGCTGCGGCTTCATGTACTTGAAGTACGTCGGGAAACCGCCGCCGCCCGCGCCGACTATGCCGGCCTGGCGCATGATCTCCACGGCCTCTTCGGCGCTCAAAGCCTTTACTTCTTCGAGGCTGCGCTGCTTTATCTCGGCCATGATCCGTCGCTCCTAAAGAGTCATCTGACTAGTTGATCCCGACGCCAGGCGCGATCTTCGAGTAGTCGAACTCGGCAGCCTTCGTGGCGTAGCTCTCCTGGTCCTCGGGGACCTCGTCACCGGGGTAGATGGCCTCGACCGGGCACTCGGGCATGCACATGCTGCAGTCAATGCACTCGTCGGGGTTGATCAGGTAGTGGTCCCCTCCATCGTAGATGCAGTCAACCGGGCACGCCGTTATGCAAGCGGTGTTCTTCGTGCCGATACACGCTTCGGTTATAACGTAGGCCACTACCGTTCCTCCTCTGAACTCTTCGCTGCGACGCCTGGTCCTGAAATTTCCTGAACAAAGATTAGTCTAACAAAACGATGTCAACAAGATGGGCTGACCTCCGGTGAAATGGGGCAATGACCACTTCAACGGCCAGGCCGGCGACAGGAGGTAGCTAAACGCTCTTTGCTACAGTTAGTAGCTTCTTGAAAGTTTTGTGAAACACGGGTATATTCCGGGTGTTATCCGGGAAGAAGGGCTGGTTTGGCTTTAGGACTGATTCAGCAGGAGATGGCCTACGGAACAGTGTATCTGTACGTGGGGATCTTCATGCTGTTGGTGACGGGTTTCGTAGCGACCGTGCTGGTGTTGGCGCGCCTGATTTCACCGAGCCGGCGCTCCGCCACGAAGGCCCAGATCTACGAGACCGGCGAATCCACCGTCACGGACCCGTGGCGGCCTTTCCCGGTTCGTTACTACGTCTTCGCCTTGCTCTTCCTCATATTCGATGTCGAGGCCGCCTTCTTGTATCCGTGGGCGGTCGTTTACCAGGATCTCGGTGTGTACGGATTTGTAGAGATGGTCGTTTTTGTCTTGATCCTGGGCGTGGGCCTCGTCTACGCCTGGAAGAAGGGGGCCCTTAAATGGGTGTGATGCAACAGTTCAATGAGCCCAATATCGTTACGACGAGCACGGACAGGATCTTCAACTGGGGGCGCAAGCATTCCTTGTGGCCGCTCCAGTTCGGGCTGGCGTGCTGCGCCATCGAGATGATGTCTACCGGCATGGCCCACAACGACCTGGAACGCTTCGGGAGCAGCCCGTTCATGGGCTCACCGCGCCAGGCGGACGTCATGATCGTCTCCGGCACCGTCTCCACCAAGATGGCCGAGCGCATGACCCGACTCTACGAACAGATGCCCGATCCGAAATGGGTCATCGCAATGGGCGCCTGCGCCATAAGCGGCGGACCTTTCCTCGACGGCTACTCCGTGCTGATGGGCGCGGACAGGGTCATCCCCGTTGACGTGTACGTGCCGGGTTGCCCGCCGCGTCCCGAGGCCCTCATCTTCGGCATCCTCACGCTCCAGAAGAAGGTCGAGCGCGACCAGCAGGTCGGCTACGACAGGCCGCGTCCGGCGCTCGTCAACGAGGACGGCTCCATCAACGAGTACCTCCCAGATCGGGAGTACACCGAGATCTCCGAGGGTAAGGCCGCGCGCTTCGACGGCATCAAGCCGCTCAAGCGCACCTACGTCTTCGAGCGCAAGGGCATGCCGCCCGCCTCCCAGACGGACGTAGGTTGGATCCCCAAAGAAGCCAAACAGAAGATCAAAGAGCAGAAAAAGGCCGAGAAAGCCGCCGCCGAAGGCAATGGCGCGGAGGAGACGAAGGCGGACGGCGGCGCCGCCACCGCGACCGCCGAGAAGAACGGCAAGTCGGACGGCAAGCCTGACGCCGAA
>Ga0136619_10000083_pt1 | contig 31685 bp, 35 predicted proteins | sample AntDrymUQ3532106_2_FD_104807 | JGI IMG/M metagenome (GOLD analysis project Ga0136619, IMG submission 104807) | Polar desert sand microbial communities from Dry Valleys, Antarctica - metaG UQ353 (21.06) | ecosystem: Environmental > Terrestrial > Soil > Desert | place: Antarctica: Dry Valley...
CACCACGTCGAAGCCGACCATGGTGCCCCCGATGGCGAGGGTGCCGTCCGGGACCCGCACCGACACCGGCTCGCCCGAGGCGGTCGGCTCGGCGGCGCCCGCCGGTGGATACCACCAGCGCCCGGAACGATCGATGCCGACGGCGATGACCTCGTGGCCGCCCTCGGTGAGGGCGTCACGGACGGCAGCGGCCGACACGCACGACACCTCGTGCTCGGCCGAGCGTCCCCCGAACAGCAGCAGCACCCGCGCCATTGACCCGAGATTACCGCCGGCTCCGTCCAACACCGGTCATCGAATCCCGGTGCTCGACGGAATCCACCGGAGCCGGGGCGGGTCAGGCTTCGATGGTGTCGTCCCCGTCGCCGACCGAGGCGGCGATGGCGTGGAAGCCGCCGTCGACGTGGACCACCTCGCCGCTGGTCGCCGGCGCCCAGTCGGAGAGCAGCACCGCCACCATCTGCGCCACCGGGGTTGGGTCCCCGGCGTCCCAGCCGAGCGGGGCCCGCTCCTGCCACACCGCGTCGAACCGGCTGAACCCCGGGATCCCCTTGGCGGCGATGGTGCTCAACGGGCCCGCCGAGACGGCGTTGACCCTGATACGGTCGGCCCCCAGGTCGCGGGCTAGGTACCGGGTCACCGCCTGCAGCGCCGCCTTGGCCACCCCCATCCAGTCGTACGCGGGCCACGCCTGGGTGTTGTCGAAGTCGAGGGTCACCAGCGATCCGCCGCCTGCGGCCACCAGCAGCGGGCGGAGCCCCACCGCCAGCGTTTTGTAGCTGAAGGCCGAGGTGAGGAAGGCGGTGCTCGCCGAGGATGCCGGGGTCCTCAGGAAGTTGCCCCCCAGAGCGTCGTCGGGGGCGAAGGCGATGGCGTGGAGGGCGCCGTCCACCGCTCCCCACCGCTCCTCCAGATCGGCGACCAGCGCCTCCATGTGGGCGGGGTCGTTGATGTCGAGCTCGAGCACGTCGACCGGGGCGGGGAGCCGCTGCGCCGCCCGCTCGGTGAGCCGGAGCCCACGGCCGAACCCGGTGAGCACCAGCGAAGCCCCCTGCTCCAGGGCGATCCGGGCGGTGTGCCAGGCGATCGAGTCGTCCGTAAGGACACCGGTGATGACCAGTCGCTTGCCTTGGAGCAGCACGCCGAGCTCCCTCTCCTCGCCGGGAGCGGGCAGCCTAGGTGGCCCGTTCGCCGAACATCAGCGGATCGCGTGTCGTGGCGACACGCAGGAACCCGCCCCCGGGCGCCCGGTCGCCCGCTCGCCCCCCTGTCGCCCGCTCGCCCGCTCGGCGAACTTCAGCGGATCAGGCATCGCCAGGGGTACGCAGAACCTCAGGTTCGCCGCAAACGGCCGCCGCTCGTTCAACATCAGCGGATCACACGTCGTGGCGACACGCAGCAACCTCAGGTTCAGCATCAGCGGATCACACGTCGTGGCGACACGCAGCAACCTCAGGTTCAGCATCAGCGGATCACACGTCGTGGCGACACGCAGCAACCTCAGGTTCACCGCGCCGGCCCCTCGCTCGCCGAACTTTAGCGGATCAGGCATCGCCAGGGGGACGCTGAACCTAAGGTTCGACAGAGTCATGACCACCTCGGCGCGCGATTTCCAGTTCTCGCTCTACCTGCCCCGGTACGTGGCGACCTGGCAGTCGCAGCCTGGTGCGGGGAACCACACCGCGGTCGAGGGCACGGTGCTGTTCGCCGACGTATCAGGCTTCACCAGGCTCTCCGACGAGCTGGCCAGACAGGGGAAGATCGGCTCCGAGCAGGTGACGGGCATTCTCAACGGCGCCTTCACCGAGCTGCTCGACGTGGCCATGCTCGACGGCGGCGATCTGCTCCACTTCGGAGGCGATGCCCTGTTCCTGATGTTCCACGGCGAGGGCCACGCGCCGCGGGCCGCCCGCTCGGCCTTCGAGATGCGCCACGCCCTCGAGGCCTACCAACGCACCTCCAGCCCGGTGCCGCTCTCGATGTCGATGGGGCTGGCCTCGGGCCCGATCCTGCTCTTCCTCACCGGCGCCACCAGCCGCTACATCGTCGTCGCCGGCGCCACCGTCGACGACATGCTGGCGATGGAGTCTGCCGCCGGGCCGGGCGAGATCCTGATGGCGCCGTCCGCGGCCGCCCTCGTCCCCGACGTCGGTGGCGAACCCAAGGCGGGTGGGGTCCTGCTCGCCGACGCCCCCGACGCCGACGACCCGGCACCCGAGCCCGAGCCCGGGCCCGTCGACTACCCCTCCTTTGTGCCCCAGCGGATCCACAAGCACCTCACCGTCACCTTCAACGAGGGCGAGCACCGCCTGGCCAACGTCGCGTTCGTCAGGCTGGCCGGGCTCGGGGCCGCGCTCGTCGCCGGCGGGATGGATGGAGCCTCCGCCGCCCTCGACGCCACCGTCACCGGCGTGCAGCGGGCCGCCGACCGGTATGCGGTGAGCCTGCTCGCCAGCGACGTGTCCGCAGACGGCGCCAAGCTGATGCTGGCAACCGGCGTGCCCGAGCGGATGGACGCCGAGGAGGAGCGCATCCTGCGGGCGGTGAGCGAGATCGTCGCCATCGACACCCCGCTCGAGGTGGCCGCCGGGGTGGCCAGGGGGAGGGTGTTCGCCTGCGACCTCGGGTCTCGGCTGCGTCGGGTCTATACCACCATCGGCGCCACCACCAACCTGGCGGCGCGGCTCGCCGCCGCCGCCGCCCCGGGGAAGGCGCTGGTCACCGGCCTGATCCTCGACCGGTCGGCGATCCTCTTCGATGCCACCAGGCTCCCCCCCGATGACGCTGAAGGGCAAGACCGATACCGTGGCGCCCTACGAGCTCGGGACCGTGGTCCCGGGTGGCTCATCCCGGGTATCGACCAGGCACCCGCTGGTCGGGCGCGACCCCCAGATGGCCTCGCTCCTGGGGGAGATCGCCAAGGCGGCGGGAGGCACCGGCAGCTTCGTCGACATCATCGGCGAGCCGGGCATCGGCAAGACCCGGTTGGTCCAGGAGCTGATCGACCTCAGCGGCAGCCCCACCATCACCGCCCTGGCCGAGCCATACGAGATGTCGACCGCCTACTACGTCGCCGGCCAGGTCGTAAGGGGCGCCCTCGGAATCGCCGACGACGTCGAGCCGGAGGCGTTGGCGACGTGCCTGCGAGCAGCGGTCGGCGCCTCGGCACCTGACCTGCTGCCTTGGCTGCCGTTGATCGCCCGGGTGGTGGGCGTAGCCGTGCCACCCACCCCCGAGGCGGAGGCGCTCGACGACGAGTTCCAGGCGACCAGGACATGCGAGGTGGTCGCCGAGCTGATGGCGGCCACGCTCGACGAGGGCTCGGTCATCGTGATCGATGCCGCCGAGTGGACCGACGCCGCCTCGAAGGACGTTCTCCTACGTCTCATCTCCGACACCAGGATCCGGCCCAGGGTGATGTACCTGAGCGGGCGGCCCGGATCGGACTGGGCCGGCGCCGATGCCAAACGGATCGTGCTCGGCCGGCTGCCGCCCGAGGCGGCCCGCCAGCTTCTCGACTACGCCCTCGGGGACTCCCCCATGGCGTTGTCGACGCGGGAGGACATCGTGGAGCGGGCCGACGGCGTACCGTCGTTCGTGCTCGCCCTGGCCGCCGCAACCCTCGACGGTGAGGACGATCTCCCGGAGAGCATCGAGGCCGCCGGAGAGGCGCGCATCGACCGGCTCAGCCCCCGCGACCGCCGCCTGCTCCGCTACGCCTCCGTGCTCGGCAGGCAGTTCACCCTCGATCTCCTCGTCGAGACCCTCCCCGAGGTGGCGCAGGATCTCGACGATCTCTCGGTGTGGGACCGACTCGGCGAGTTCCTGGAGACCACGTCGGCGGGCCGGATCCGCTTCAGCCAGCCGATCATCCGCGACGTGGCGTACGCCGGGCTGCCCTTCGGCCGGCGCGCCGACCTGCACCGCCGGGTTGGTGAGGCCCTCGAGCGGAAAGCGAGACAGCGGCCGGAGCGGTTCGCCGAACTGCTCGCCCTCCACTTCGCCGAGGCGGGCGAGCACGCCAAGGCATGGACCTACTCGAAGATCGGTGCCGAACGAGCCCGCAAGGCCTACGCCCACATCGTCGCCGCTGACCTCTACCGGCGGGCGCTGCGCTCGGCCGAGACCCTCGGCGACGAGGTGTCGGGGGCGGAGCGGGCCGAGGTGGCCGAGGCACTCGGCGACGAGACCGATGCCGCCGGGCTCCTCCACGACGCCGAGCGGGCGTATGCCCGGGCGTTGTCCGACGTCGCCGGCGACCCGCCCGCCGAGGCCCGCCTGCTCCGCAAGAGGGCAATGATCCAGGAGAAGCTCGGGGCCTACGACAACGCGCTGGAGGGGAACCGACAGGCCCTCGACCTGCTCTCCGGTGTCGAGCCGACAGTGGAGAACGAGCGAGAGCGGTTCGAGGCGATGTTGGCATACGCCGGGGTTCTCAACCGGATGGGCGCGCCCGAAGAGAGCGCCGAATGGTGCCGCCGGGTCCTGGCCGAGGCGGACGAGGCCGACCACCCCGCCGTCGTTGCCCACGCCTGCAACCTGCTGGAAGCCAACTACACCAAGCTCAACCACCCCGACCGGGGTGCCGTGCACGGGCGGGCGCTCTCCATCTACCGCCGGCTCGGCGACCTCGCCGGCGAGGCGAAGGTCCTCAACAACCTAGGCAACGACGCCTACTTCCGGGGCGAGTGGTCGGAGGCCTCGACGTACTGGGAGGAGAGCGCCGTCGCCTCGTCGCGGGCCGGCGACGTGGTGACCTCGGCGACCATCCTCAACAACCTGGCTGAGATCGACATCGACCGGGGCAGGCTCGACCGGGCCAGGGAGCGACTGGTGGAGGCCAGGGACGTGTTCCGGGGGGCCGGCTACAACCTGGGGGTGGCCTACGCCCAGGCCAACCTGGGAAGGGTCGAGTCGCGCCGCGGGGATCTGGAGGCGGCGGCGGTGCACCTCGACGAGGCGGAGCGGCTTTTCACCGCGGTGGGCTCGCCCCACGGCGTGCTCGACGTGCAGCGGCGGCGGGGTGAGAGCATGCTCTCCGGGGGCAGACCGGAGGGCGCCCTCGTGACCCTCGACGAGACGTTGCTGGCCGCCGCGGCGACACCGGGAACCGTCGTGCTCAGGGCCGCCATCCAACGCCTGCGCGGGTTCGCCCTCGCCGTGGCGGGCGACGATGCCGCCGCCCGCACCGCTTGGGACACCTCCCTGGAGCTGGCCCGCGCCAGCCGGGCCCGCTACGAGGAGGCGCTCACCCTCGACGCCCTCTCCCGGTTCGCCGTATCGCGCGGCGTCCCCGACCAATGGGGGGCCGAGGCGGTTGCGATCCTCACCGCCCTCGACGCCGACATCCCTCCCCGCATCAACGTCTCTCCGATAACTGGCACCGGCTGAGCCGACGGCGGTCTCTTCGCACGCAGCCGGGAGACCTGGGTGCCGGGATGGCTCGCCGAGCGACGGCACGGCTCGTGTTGACCCGCCCCGCCGGGAAAGCAACCCGGGAATGGCACGGCGCCCGGTCCGGGGGACATCTCGGCCGCCGAGCCGTCGTGGGATTGCCGCCTCTGCGCGTTCTGTTGGGTCGGGCCGCTCTCCGCCGTACCGAGGGTCCTCGGTCCTGGGGCCCCCCGACTACGCCGCCGTGCTCATCGACAAGGCAATCCCGGATGCGCCGCAGACGACGTCGACGAGATCCATACCCTCGCCGCAGCCTCCACCGGTGGGCCGCTTGGCACGTCATACGGTGTACGCTTTCTGTATGACAATGCTCAGCTTCCGGGTCGACGATGACGACGCTGCAGAAACACAGCGATGGGCAGAACGCCTCGGCGTCGATCGGTCCGAACTGCTTCGCGACGCTCTACACCGTCACCTGATCCGACTCGCATCCGAGCATGACGCACAACTCTGGGCCGACCTCCCACTCGACGACGGCGAGCAAGCGTTGAGCGCTATCGCTGACTGGGGCCCCGCCGAGGACTGGTCGGACTGGGCCGATGCAGCGCGGTGAGATCTGGTTCGCAGCCACGCCAGGAGGCGACCGGCCCGTGCTCGTTCTCACCCGCGATGCAGTCGCCGGGCGAATCGGGTCCTTGGTGGTCGCCGCGTTGACGCGAACCCGGCGTGGGCTGGTCTCGGAACTCGAGTTGTCCCCCTCCACCGACGGGGTGCCGACCGACTGTGTAGTGAATTTCGACAACATCCACACGATCCCTCGGGAATCGTTCCGTCGCCGGATCACCGCGCTCGGCCCGGATCGGCTCGCCCATGCTTGCCAGCGGCTCCGCGACGCGAACGGGTGCTAGGCGCCCGGCCAACGGCGACAGTGCCCCGGAACGCCGGGCCGCCGTCGCAGAGAGGCACGGGGGCGGGTAGGGTCCGCAGACGGTCTCGGCCGGCAGGCTGCGTGCGGGCGGCCGGATCGCCATCCTGAGGTGAGGGGAGGCCATGGCAGCCGGCTGGCGACGTCGGTCCGGTTCGGCACGGTTGCTCTTCGCCGTCCTCCTCGCCGCCTCGGTGCTCGTCACCGTGCCGTCGGTACCCGCCGCCAGGGCCGGCGCCATCCAGGATCTGATCGACGCCGCCGCACCGGGCGACACGGTGACGGTGGCCGCAGGCACCTTCGTCGAGGACCTCACCATCGACAAGGACCTTACCCTCGAGGGGGCCGGTGCCGGGGTCTCGGTGATCCAGGGCACCAACGAAGGGCCGGTCGTCACCGTGGCCACCACCGGGGTCGATCTCACCATCAGCGGGCTGACGATCACCAACGGCAACGGGACCGACGGCGGGGGCATCACCTTCTCCGGCGGGGGGCACCCTCGCCCTGGTCGCGGTCGAGGTCACCGGGGCGCGGCGGAGGGGTCTTTGTCGGCAACGGAAGCCTGACCATCACAGGAGGGACGTTCTCGGCCAACACCGCCACCACCGGCGGCGGGGTTGCCGTCATCCATCCCTCCGGCAACCTCGACATTACCGAGGCGGTGTTCTCCGCCAACACAGGGAGCGCAGTCCACGCCGCGGTCAACAACCCGGTGACGTTCACCGACACCACCTTTGAGGGCAACGTCACCGGGGGCGACGGCGGGGCGGTGCGCAGCGGCGCCCCCATGACCAGCATCACCGGCGGTTCGGCAACGGGCAACGAGGCCACGGGCAAAGGCGGTGCCTTCGCCTTCAGCCGACCGGCGACCGTGATCGGGGTGGTGGTGGATGGCAACCAGGCCGGCGCCGACGGTGGGGGCATCTCCTCCACCATGGCCTTGACCATCGAGGCGGCCACGGTGTCGGGCAACGACAGCCCGGGGGAGGGCGGCGGCATCTGGACGGAGACCCTGACGATGGCGACGTCGACCGTTGTCGAGAACGTGGCCGGGCTCTCCGGAGGCGGCATCCACTTCCGCCGGGCGGGTGATCACATCACGTTCGACCAGGCGCGCAGCCCGAGACCCATCACGAACAGCAGCAGCACCCCGTACGACAGCGCCGGCCGTCTCGCCATCGAGCTGCGGTACAGGTAGGCCAGGGTGAGGGTGATCACGATCACGACCCCGTAGAACACGTGGAACCCGTCCCCCGGCCGCTGTCCCTGGCCGTGCAGCCACAGCCCGGCGCCGACCTGGATCAACATGGCGGCGATGGCGATGCCGGTGGCGATCCCGAACACCCTGGTCGGCTCCCGCCTGGTGAACCCCAGCCAGACGCCCCACAGCCCGACCAGCCCGGTGGAGGCGACGGCGACCCAGAACCAGTTCTGGTGGAAGGCGAGCACGCGGCGAGGTTAGACCGCACCCTGCTTCGGCAGAAGAACGTCGCCGGGCGGCTCCGGTCACGCTATTCTTCGGCTTGCTGCTTCGGCGGCGACTCGCAGATTCTCCCCGTGTTGGTTTCCCAGCTGGTCGGACGAGCCCGAGTCGGAGTCCGGCAGAACAGAGGGTGGCCACGAGGGCCACCGTGTCGAAAAGGAAGAGGCGAGTCGCCTTATGAACATCTATGTGGGGAATCTTCCCTTCACCACCACCGCTGCGGACCTCGAGAGGATCTTCGGCGAGTACGGCGAGGTGAGCTCGGCCGCCGTCATCACCGATCGCGAGACCGGCCGCTCCCGCGGCTTCGGCTTCGTCGAGATGCCGGATTCGGTTGCGCCCAACGCCATCGAGCAGCTCAACCGGGCTGACTTCGGCGGCCGCCCGCTGACGGTGAACGAGGCACGGCCGCGCCAGCCAAGGCGTTGACGTGGCATCGGGCGAGGACTACTTCAGGGCCGAGGGCGTCGTCATCGCGACGATGCGCGATGCGAACTTCAAGGTTCGCCTCGACTCGGGTCACGAGGTCGTCGCCCGGGCCTCCGGTCGGATGCGGCACGGCCGCCGGATCCGCATCATTCCCGGGGACAGGGTCGAGCTCGAGGTTTCGGCCTACGACCTGACCAGGGGGCGGATCGTGTGGCGGCACAAGTAGCCGCACCGACCAGACCAACCAACCATCGATGAGGGCCGGGCGCTTGCCCGGCCCTCGTTGCTTGCACGAGGATCCATCGCATGATCGAGCTCATCCCCCACGACATGGCCAACGGCGGCGAGGCCGTCGCCCGCCGCGATGGCAAGACGTGGTTCGTCGCCGGCGCCATGCCCGGGGAGCGGATTCTGGGCGAGATCCTGGTCGACAAGGGCTCGTGGGGCCGGGTCGAGCTGACCTCCATCGCCGAGGCTTCGGTCCACCGGGTGACACCGCCCTGCGCCCACTTCGGCTCGTGTGGTGGCTGCCACTGGCAGTTCGCCGAGCACGGCACCCAACTCGATTGGAAGCGGTCGATCCTGGCCGGTCAGCTCACCCACCTGGGCCGTCTCCGGGATCCGGAGGTCCGCCCCACGGTGGCGCCGTCTGCCGGATACGGCTACCGCAACCGGATGGACTTCTCGGTGACCGGAGGTCAGCAGGCGCTGTTCCGCAAGGGGTCGAGGACGCTGGTCCCCATCGACACCTGCTGGCTGCTCGAGCCTGCGCTGTCCGATCTGGTCGACCGGCTCGGCCCCCTCCACGGCGTGGAGCGGCTGACGGTGCGGGTGGCCACCGGCAGCGGTGACGCCATGGTGGTGGTCACCGGCGAGGTCCCCGATCAGGCGGACACCTGGGAGGCCTCCGTGGTGCGCCGCCACCCCGACGGCTACGAGGCCGTGACCGGTGACCCGTGGATCACCGAGGTGGTCGACGGGCGCTCCTACCGGATCACCGCCGACGCCTTCTTCCAGACCTCGACCGTGGGCGCCGAGACGCTGGTGTCCCTGGTGCGGGAAGCGGCGGAGCTGCACGATGGCGACATCGTCCTCGACGGCTACGCCGGGGGCGGGCTGTTCACGGTGGCCATGGCCGGCTCCGTCGCCAAGGTCATCGCCGTGGAGAGCCACCCGGTCGCCGTCGACGACCTCCGCTTCAACACCGCCGGCCTCGAGCGCGTTGAGGTGGTGCACGGCAAGGTGGAACGCCACGATGCCGCCGACCCGTGGAAGGTGGCCGTGGTCGACCCGCCCCGGACCGGGCTGGGGGTGGCCGGGGTCGGCGCCGTAACCGCCCCGTTCCCCCGCACCGTGGTGTACGTGTCCTGCGACCCGGCCAGCCTGGCCCGCGATGCCAGGCTGCTCGCCGACGCCGGCTACGAGCTTGCCTGGGCCGTCCCGGTCGATCTGTTCCCCCAGACCTTCCACATCGAGACCGTGGCCCGCTTTTGTGTGGCGGACGTCGCCGGGTTAGACGGGACAGACGGGCCGCGCCTGCCTCACCGGTGAGCCGTGGACCGACGCTACGGTCGGTTTGCAGCTCACCGGTCGGGCCCCTCTGCTCGTCCGGCTTGCGGCCCTGGTGAGCCGTCACGCCAGCCCGGCGACGGCGCTCCAGGTCATGTAGGCGCCCACCCCGAGCACGGCGACGCCTGCGATCAGCGGGAGCGCCGCGGTGAGCGTCGGCGATGCCCTTCGGGAGAGCCGCTCGATCCCCCGGCCGCCCAGCACGACCACCAGAAGCCCGACCCCGGTCAGGGCCGCCGCCATGCCCAACCCGAACGCCGCCACGAGGACGACACCGAGCCCGATCCGGCCCAGGTGGACCGCCCCGAGCAGCAGGACCACGGCGGATGCCGAGGGGACCAGGCCGCCCGACAACCCCAGGGCGGCGAACGCCTTCCATCCGCCGGCCGGCTCGACGGCGACGTGACGATGCCGCCACCACCGCTTCGACCGGCCGTGGCCGTGCCCATGGTCGTGGTCGTGGGAGCCCACGTGATCGTGGTCGTGCCCGTGGTGGTGCGAATGACCATCGGCATCGCCGTGGTGGTGCCCATCGTGATCTCCGTGATCGTGGTGGTGAGCTTGGGAGGGGTTGCGGCGGCCCAGCAGCCGGGAGCCGGCCCGACCCAGCAGCGACACCCCGAGACCGAGGACGATCGCTCCCGCCACCACCGACAGGTACGGGTACACCACCGCCGGCTCGAAGGTCGAGGACGCCACCAGGGTGAGCACGCCGAGCATGGCGACCCCGATGGTGTGGGAGACGGCGACCGACACCCCGAGCCCGACGGCGTTGCGGACCGTCCCCGACCTACCCACCAGGAACGCCGCCATCAGGGTCTTGCCGTGGCCGGGGGCCAAGGCGTGGCCCAGCCCGAGGGCGAAGGCGGCGGCGATGGCCACCGCAACCGCCCCCGGGCCGCCCCCACCGGCCACGAGGTCCCCCAACGCCCCCACCACCGGAGGAACCGCCGCCGTGCCCGGAGCGGGACCGACGGATCCCCCCGCCGATGGCCCTTCCCCCGGGGTGACGGTGATCGACGCCGAGCGGGTGTCGCTGGCGGCGCCCTCCGGGTAGTTGGTGAGCAGCAGGCTGGGGCTCACCGATGGGGCGTCGGTGTCGATGCCCACGTCGGAGCCGGCTACCACGACCTCGTTCCAACCCACCCGCCCCCGGTCGTCGTCGTTGTCGACCGTCACCAGGGTCGGACCCTCGAAGCTCGCCGTGGCGGCAGCGGTGCAGGCGATCCGCAGGGTCAGCAGCCCGGCCTGCCCTGGCGCCGTCTCCGCCGACGAGACGCCAGCAACGAGGCCGAGCGGCCGGCCGGCCACCTCGACCCGCACCGCTTCCAGCCTCCGGGCGCATTCGGGCCCGGCCCACGCCGCCAGCTCCACCGCGGTCGCCACGCCGTCGTCGTCCTCGTCGATGGAACGGAGCGCCTGGAAGGCGGGAATCTCGGCCAGATCGACCAGATGGGTCAGTTCCACCGAGTCCGGTCCCACCACCACCCCGAGGTGGTGGTTCACCGAGACGTTGCCCAGCGGGTGGGCCAGCGCCGCCGAGCCGGCGCCGAGCACGACGGCGCAGGAGGCGACGATGCCGACCAGCACCAGGGCGAGGCGTCTCACGGCAGCTCCGCCAGCAGGCGCTCGGCGGCGGGCGCCTCGACCGGGTGGAAACGATCGTCGACCGCCAGCGCCGCTTCGAGGTCGGACCGGGCCCGCTCGGTGTCACCAAGAGCGGCCCACACCACCCCCGACTGGTACAGCAGCCGGGCGTCGGGCAATCCCCAGGCGATGGCTTGGTCGAGGGCGGAGCGGGCCTCGTCGAAGCGGCCGGTGGCGGCCAGGGCGCGCCCCAGGGTTTGCAGCGTGGCCGGGTCGCCCCGGCCGTCTGCCTCCTCCATGGCCAGCTCGACGGCGAGGTCGGGGTCGCCATGATCGGCGTTGAACCTGGCAAGGGCGCTCCGGTACACCTCGTCGCCGGCGGCGAGGGCGGCCACCGCCTCGACCGTGGCGAAGGCGTCGCCGGCGCCGGTGGCGTCGCCGAGGGCGGTACGGACCTCACCCAGCGCCACCAAGGTCACCGGGTCGGGGCGCAGGTCGGTGGATCGGCGGTAGGCGGCCTCGGCCGCCTCCAGGTCTCCCAAGGCGGCGAGCAGCCTGCCCGACTCGGCCAGGGCGGCGGCATCGTCAGGGCGATGGCCAACGCCTCGTCCAACCCGGTCCGAGCGGCGGCGTGGTCGCCGGCGTCGAGGGCGCGGTGGGCGTCGTAGGTCAGGTAGAGGGCAAGGTCGGGTCCGTCGAGACCGACGGTGCGGGCGAGATCGACCGCCTCCGCAGACAGCAGGCGCGACCCGGCGAGGTCCCCGGTCTGCCAGGCGAGCTCGCTACGGCGCAACGCCACCGAAGGATCGTCGGGGAAGAACCCGGCGAGTTGAGCCAGGGCGGCAGAGGCGGTGGCGGAAGCGCCGGTGGCCAGGGCACCATCGGCGGCGACGGCCCGGGCGGTGAGGTTGTCCGGGTGGGAGGCGAGCACCTCGGAGGCGAGGCCGGCGGCCTCGGCGAAACGGTGGACGCCGACCAACGCCGCCGCCAGCGGCGTCGCCGCATCGGGGTCGTGACGGTCGCGATCGTGGGCCTCGCCCAGCAGCCGCACCGCATCCTCGTAGTCGGCCAGGTCCCCGTCGCGCCTGGCGCGGGCCAGGTGCAGCTCACCCAGGGTGCGGACATCGAGGTAGGTGTCGTGCTCGGTCAGTCGGGCGGCGACCACCGCGATCACCCGGTCCAGCTCGGTGGGGGCGATCGCCGATCCGGTGGTCGGCAGCACCCGGGGGACGGCGGCGGCGGTAGCCACGTCGCTCGGCTCCGCTCCCACCAGGCGGGGGGCGACGGTGATGGCCACCAGGGCGGTGGCGATGATGAGCAGGCGACCTCGTCTCATGGTTCCCATCTCTCTCGGCCGTGTTGCCGGGGTGAGGCCCCTGCGGCCCCACCCCGGCACCGGTCCCCCGTCAGGAGTGAGGTACTCCGAGGTAGGGGAACACGCTCAGGTAGTCGTCGTGCGGCCCGACCCCGTCGCTGTTGATGGCGCCGTCTGCGTCCCGGTCTGCGAACAGATCGAGCGGGTCACCGCCGGTGACCACCCGCAGCTCGACGTCGATGACATCGTCGGCCAAGGCCCGCCCCTCGAGCGGTGCGGGCAGCGTCGACGCCTTGTCGAACGGCAGCATGTCGGGCAGCAACACCGCCGCCAGCGCCGTCGCCTGGTCATCGCTGTAGGCGCCCTCGGTGTCGAGCGCCGAGAACGCTTGGAGGGCGTTGACGGCCTCGTCGGTCCACTTGAGGACGTCGCCGACCGGCCGGGTGGCGTTGAAGGCGTTCTTGGCACCGATCCTGGTTCCCACGATCGGGCCCGAGCTGTTGATGACGGTGTTGATGGCGGGTCGACCCATCCGGTCGACCTGCTTGCCTTCCCCGTCGCTGGTCCGCGCCCACACCGCGATGGGATCACCGCCGGCGAGACGGGAGTCCGGCACCTCGATGACGATCGCCAGCGTGTTCAGCTCGGCGAAGAAGTCGGTGGGGTCGTCGCCCAGGGCGTCGTCGCCGACTCCCTCCACGGTGCCCAGGAACCCGGACAGGTCGAAGAAGAACGGGTCGGAACGCAGCCCGGTGAACAGCTTGGTGCCGTCGTTGAGGGTGATCACCTCGCCGACGTCGCCGCTGCCCAGACTCCTGCCGTTCAGCCACGGGCCCTCACCGACTCGATCGGTGGCGCGCCGCACGGTCACCGTCGACCCGTCATCGTCGAACTGGAAGGTGTAGGCGATGTCGGTGCGGGCGTTGCCGTTGGTGTCGATCCGGAACTCGTAGGTCCCGTCCTCCGAGTCGGAGAACCGGCTGTCCGTCGAGGCCAGCGGCGACACCGTCATCGCCAGCACCGTGGTGCCGGGGGCACCGGTGAAGGCGTAGACGTCGTTGACGTCGAGGTCGGTGCGGCCCTTGGGCGACATCATCCCCGGGGCATCGAGATGGTCTGCCGCTCCGACCGGCTCCGCCGGCGCCAACAGGGCGACGGCCAGGGCCAGTAGGGCGAACAGCGCGGCAATGGGTGCCGCCTTGCGAACGAGAGTCATGATTGACGCTCCTCCCCTTGGGTGTGGGTGTGTGGCCACGGTTCGGAGCAGGACGGTCACCGGATCGCAGGTTCGTCGCATGGGGGCGGCGGTGGTCGGTCGGTGACGTCGAGGATGAGGGCGGTCCGGGGCGGGATCGGGTTCCCCGGAGACCGGTCGAGGCCATACAACACCGAGGGGGACTCACCCATGTCATCCAGCCAGAAGTGGGCAACGTCGTTCAGCTCTGCGGTCACCGCGGCGCTCCCCGGGTCGAGGTCCGGCATGCCCTCCCAGAAGGGCCCGAGGTAGAAGCGTTCACCGGACCGGTGCCGGCCCCCGGCGGCTGGCTGGGGTCGTCCGCCCACACGTACCAGTCGGTGTTGCCGCTGCCCCGGGGGGGCCTCACGCGAGCGGCCACCGCCCTCGCCGAGCATCCGCTGACCGGTGCTGCCTCGAAGGGAGTCCGGCGCTCTCGGGGTGATGGCACCCCGCGCGGCGACTACCCGGCGGTGTATGGTTGGAGCTTGTCAGTTCACACCCAAAGAGGAGGGTCAGAGAGTGAGTGGAACAACTGCGATGCAGCGCACTAGGCGCAGGTCACCGCTGATCATCGCCTCGACCGTGATCGCCGTCGCCCTGGCCGTCGTCACCCCAGCGACGACCTTGGCCGCACCCAGCGTCGAGGCACCGGAACCGACCGTCATCGACGCCGCCGCCTTCGACACGTCCGAGGCGTTGCGGGATGCAGTCCGAACCGGCGGGCCGGCCACAGTGACGGTGCCGTTGCAGCGTCACCCCCGCGGTGACGATACCGACGGGGTACCCGAGCTGGTGGCGCCGGTGGCTGGGGCCGAGATCCCAACGACGCTCAGCGGTACGGAGTCGGCCGCGGCGCCACCGTCAACCGATGCGATCGCACCACCCATCGTCAACTTCGAGGGCATCTCGAACGTCGACAACTTCAACCTGTTCGGGTTCTTCGTGAACCCGCCCGACCCGGTGGGCGACGTGGGCCCGAACCACTACGTCGAGATGGTCAACCTGTCGCTCGCCGTCTACGACAAGGCGGGCAACATCCTGCTCGGACCGGCGCCGATCGGTCGCCTCTGGAACAAGTTCCCGATCGAGGATTGCACCGACCTGTCGGGTGACCCGATCGTGCTCTACGACCAGACGACGGATCGCTGGATCCTGAGCCAGTTCACCACCCGGGGGTTCGACGGGGTCTCTCCGTTCTACAACTGCGTGGCGGTGTCGAAGACGGGTGATCCCACCGGCCAGTACTTCCGGTACGCTTTCATCACCCAACAGGATCCGGACGGTGGGTACTTCTTCCCCGACTACCCGAAGTACGGGGTGTGGGACAACTCCTACCTCCTCACCACCCGTGACTTCGGCAGCATCGACGGGTACGGGATCTCGGTGTACGCCCTCGACAAGCAGGCGATGGTGGCAGGCGATCCGAGCGCCCAAGCCATCCAGTTCTTCCTGGACTCCGCCTTCGTCCCGCTCAACCTCATCGGTGATGGTCTGCTGCCGGCAGACATCGACGGCAGCACCCTCCCCGACAAGGAGGCGCCGGCGCCCCTCGTCGGCACCCAGGACGACGGCGCCTTCTACGGGGCCACCATGGATGCCGTCAACATCTGGGATCTGAGGGTCAACTGGGGGCCCGCACCTCAGGCGTCGTTGGACTTCGCCGCCCAGCTGCGGGTCAGGCGGTTCGACTCGATCTTCCCCTGCGGAGTGGTGCCGGCCAACCCGCCGCCCACCAGCCGGGACTGCCTGGCCCAGCCCGGGGTAGCCCCCAACCAGTACCTCGACATCCTGTCGTACCGGCAGCGCCCGACGTGGCGGCTCGCCTACCGCAACTTCGAGACCCATGAGGCGCTGGTCACCAACCAGTCGGTGGAGGCGCGACGTGGCGTGGCCGGGGTGCGCTGGTACGAGATCCGGCGTACCGACGGCGTCTACTCCGTATACCAGCAGGGTACCTATGCCCCAGACGACGGTATCGACCGGTGGATGGGATCGATCGCCATGGACAGGAACGGCAACATGGCGCTCGGCTACAGCGTCGTCAACGACGTCGACGTCTATCCCGGGATCCGCTACACCGGCCGCCTCGCAGGCGACCCGCTGGGGCAGATGACCCTCGGCGAGGGCGTCATCGCCACCGGCAGCGGCGTGCAGACCACCCTCAACTCGCGGTGGGGTGACTACACGTCGATGAACGTCGATTCGGTGGACGACTGCACGTTCTGGTACGTCAACGAGTACTACACACTCGCCGGGCAGCTGGCCTCGCCGGCGGGCTGGCAGACCAGGATCGCCTCGCTGGCACTTCCCGGCTGTTAGAAGCCGCACGCCGGCCGGGGAGACCCGGCCGGCGGCGGAACCCGCCACAGGTGCGATGGGGCCCGGACCCCGGGCCCCATCGCCGCTCCGGTGCGCCGCTACCGACGCGTCACCGGGCTACGCCGCCGCCTGGGTCGGGGACGGTGCCGTCATCGGCGCATCCGCCCCCCGGTTGCTCGTGATCATCCCAGCGCCGGGATTATCGAGGCTCCGTAGGCGTCGAGGGTGCCCTCCTGGTCGTCGTGCATCAGGTACACCCCGAAGTGGTCGACCCCGAGGTCGCGCAGCTCCGCGAGCCGAGCGATGTGGTTCCCCACTGGCCCGACGATGCAGAAGCGGTCGACGATCTCGTCGGTCACGAAGTCGGTGGTGGGGTTGCCCGCCTTGCCGTGGTGGGCGTAGTCGTAGGCCTGGCGTGCCTTGATGTAATCGGAGAGGGCGGCCGGCACCTTGGCCTCGTCCTCGCCGTACCGGTTGACCAGGTCGACCACGTGGTTGCCCACCATCCCCCCGAACCAGCGGAGCTGGTCGCGCTGATGGGGCAGGTCGTCGCCCACGTAGGCGGGGGCGACCACGGCGACGCTGAGCGAATCGGGGTCGCGGCCCGCATCCGACGCCGCCGCCCGCACCGTCGCCAGGGTCCAGGCCAGGATCTGCGGGTCGGCGAGCTGGAGGATGAACCCGTCGGCGTGCCGCCCCGCCATCTGCAACATCTTGGGCCCGTACGCCGCCATCCACACCGGGAGGTCGCGCCCCTCGGTCACCCAGGGGAACCGGACCGGCGTCCCCCGGTAGTCGACCTCCTCGCCCGCCACCAGCCCCTTGATCACCCGGATGGCCTCGGCGGTGTCGGCCAGCGTTCTGGGGGTGCGCCCGATCACCCGTAGCGCCGAGTCGCCCCGACCCATCCCGCAGATGGTGCGTGGCCCGAAATGCTGGTCGAGGGTGGCGAACATCGAGGCGAGCACGGTCCAGTCCCTGGTGCCGGGGTTGGACACCATGGGACCGACGATCATCCGCTCGGTCTCGGCCAGCATCAGGGCGTAGATGACGAAGGCCTCCTGCCACAGCACGTGGCTGTCGAAGGTCCACCCGTAGCCGAACCGGTTGCCCTCTGCCCGCTTGGCCAGCTCGAGCACACGGGAGACGGGAGGGTCGGTCTGGAGCACGACCCCGAAGGTCAGCGGCTTGGTCATACGTTCTGGGGGAATCCCAGGTTGACGCCGCGGTGGCTGGGGTCGGGCCACCTGCTGGTGATCACCTTGCCCCTGGTGTAGAAGTGGACACCCTCGGTGCCGTAGATGTGGCTGTCACCGAACAGCGAGGACTTCCACCCGCCGAACGAGTAGTACGCCACCGGCACCGGGATGGGGACGTTGACCCCGACCATGCCCACCGGCACCTCGTTCTGGAAGCGCCGGGCGGCCCCGCCGTCGTTGGTGAAGATGGCAACGCCGTTGGCGTACGGGTTCGACCTGATCAGACCCAACGCCTCGTCGTAGCTGTCGACCCGCACCGTCGACAGCACCGGTCCGAAGATCTCGTCCTGGTAGATCTTCATGTCGGGGGTGACGTTGTCGAACAGGGTGGGCCCCACGAAGAACCCGTCCTGCTCGGATGACAGCTTGCGCCCGTCGGCGACCAGGGTGGCGCCCTCGTCGACCCCGGCGTCGATGTAACCGACCACCTTGTCGCGGTGCTCGGGGGTGACCAGCGGGCCCATCTCGGCACCCTCGTCGAGCCCGGGGGCGGTGCGAATCGCGTGGAGCCGCTCCTCCACCTTGGGGAGCAGCTCGTCGGCGGCGCCGGCCACGGTGACCAGCACCGAGATCGCCATGCACCGCTCCCCTGCCGAACCGTAGGCGGCGCCGACCACGGCGTCTGCCGCCAGGTCCATGTCGGCGTCGGGCAGCACCACCATGTGGTTCTTGGCCCCGCCGAGCGCCTGTACCCGCTTGCCGTGCGCGGTTGCCGTCTCGTAGATGTGCCGGGCGATGGGGGTCGACCCCACGAACGAGACGGCGGCGATGTCGGGGTGCTCCAGGATCCGGTCGACGGCGGTCTTGTCGCCGTTGACCACGTTGAGCACGCCGTCGGGGAGCCCGGCCTCGGACATCAGTTCGGCGCCGAACCGTGGGGCGCTCGGGTCCTTCTCGGACGGCTTGAGCACGAAGGTGTTGCCGCAGGCGATGGCGATGGGGTACATCCACATCGGGACCATCGCCGGGAAGTTGAACGGGGTGATCCCGGCCACGACCCCCAGCGGCTGGCGGATCGAGTAGCTGTCGACCCCGGTCGACACGTTCTCGGAGAACTCACCCTTGATCAGCTGCGGGATGCCGCAGGCGAACTCGATGACCTCGAGACCGCGCTGCACCTCGCCCCGAGCGTCGGAGAAGACCTTGCCGTGCTCGGAGACGAGCAGCCGGGCGATCTCGTCGGCGTGCTGCTCCACCAGGTCACGGAACCGGAACATGATCGTGCTCCGCTTGGCCAGGGACAGGGTCGACCAGGTGTCGAAGGCGGCCTCGGCGGAGGCGACGGCGGCGTCGACCACCCTCGGCCCGCCCAGCGCCACCTCGGCCTGCTGCTCGCCGGTCGCCGGGTCCCACACCACCCCGACCCGCTCGGGGTCGGGGGCGTACTCCTCGCCGTCGATGAAATGGTTGATTCGCCTCATCGGGATCCCTCCTGCTCAGATCAGGTATTGGTTCTGGCCTCGGCGCAGGTACCGCCCGTCGCCCTTGGCCCCGTGGTACTCGCCGTCGGCGATCAGCACCCTGCCCCTGGACAGTACGGTGTCGACGCTCCCCGCCAGCTCGTACCCCTCCCAGCAGGAGTAGTCGACGTTCATGTGGTGCGTCTCCGCCGAGATCAGATGGGGGTGGTCGGGGTCGAAGATCACGATGTCGGCATCCGAGCCGACGGCGATGGTCCCCTTCTGCGGGTACAGTCCGAACATCCGGGCCGGGGTGGTCGCCACCACCTCGACGAACCGGTTGAGGCTGAGATGGCCCTGGGCGACGGCGCCGTGGTAGATCAGCTCGAAGCGGTTCTCGACGGCGGGGAGACCGTTGGGGATCTTGGTGAAGTCGCCCACCCCGAGCTGCTTCTGGGTGCCCAGCGTTGGGTGGTCGTTGAAGCAGAATGGGCAGTGGTCGGTGGACACCACCTGCAGGTCGTTGGTGGCCAGCCCCAGCCACAGGGCGTCCTGGTGGCCCTCGGCCCTGCTCCGGATGGGGGTGGAGCACACGTACTTGGCCCCTTCGAAACCGGGCAGCGAGAGGTGCTCCTCGAGCGAGAGGTACAGGTACTGGGGACAGGTCTCGGCGAAGGCGTTGACCCCGCGGTCGCGGGCCTCGGCCACCGCCGCCAGTGCCTCCTTGGCCGCCATGTGGACGATGTACACCGGGCAGCCGGCCAGCTCGGCGATGGCGATGGCGCGATGGGTGGCCTCGGCCTCGGTGATCGCCGGCCTGGTGGTTCCGTGGTACCTGGGGTCGGTCTCGCCCCGCTGCAGCGCCTGCTCGCGCAGCACGTCGATGACCATCCCGTTCTCGGCGTGCATCATCACGGTGGCGCCGATGTCGGCCGCCTTCTGCATCGCCCGGAAGATCTGCCCGTCATCGGAGTAGAAGACACCGGGGTATGCCATGAACAGCTTGAAGCTGGTGATGCCCTCGCCGATGAGGGCGTCCATCTCCTTGAGGCTGGAGTCGGTGACGTCGCCGATGATCATGTGGAAGCCGTAGTCGATGGCGCAGTTGCCGGCGGCCTTCTGCATCCAGGCCTCGAAACCGGGCATGACGTCCTGGCCGTAGGTCTGTACGGCGAAGTCGATGATGGTGGTGGTGCCGCCCCACGCCGCCGCCCTGGTGCCGGTCTCGAAGGTGTCCGAGGCGGAGGTGCCGCCGAAAGGGAGCTCCATGTGGGTGTGCACGTCGACCCCGCCGGGCAGCACCAGCTTGCCGGTGGCGTCGATGACCTCGACGGTTTCACCCCACGGATGATGCTCGGGTGAGGCGATGGCGACGATCTTCTCGCCGTCCACCAGCACATCCGCCTCCATCGTCTCGGTGGCGGTGATGACGGTGCCACCCTTGATCAGCTTCATCGGCCCTCCCGGTGCTTCCTGGCTCCGAGTGTACCGACCCCCGGAGCGCATCCTCAGGGCCTCGGGCAAGCCGTCGATCATCGCCTACACCGGACCGACGTCGAGGTGTTCGCCGAGCCCTTCGATGCGTCAGACATGAGCGAGTACACGGTCCAGCGGCCGAGGCACTTGGGTGGTGAGATCCAGGGCGTCGACGAGCAGGGGCGCGTATTGCATCTTCCGGCCGCTGTGGGTGCCCATGAAGCGCCGAAGCTGCTCCTCATTGGTCCGTCGTTGCCACGCCGGCTGCTTCTGGAAGATGCGGAAGGACGCAAGGTCACCCTGAGCGCCGACGACCTGTTCCACCGAGGCGGGACCGAGGGAGCGGATCAGCTCGTCCTCCAGGTCGGCGACGCACACATAGAAACCGAGTGATTCCATATCGGCGCGCCCGAGGTTGGAGCCGAGACCGGCCCGTTCGAGCCCGCGCGAGAAGTCGCCCTCCTCTGCGGCGTCACAGAGGCCCGCCAGTCTGACGTCAAACCCCTGAGGGCCGAACAGATCCAGGAAGCGTCCGATGTTCTTCGCACCCCCCATCGACACGATGGAGATGCCCTCAGCGTCAAGGCTCCGACCACGGCGCTCGGCTAGCCGTTCGAGCGCGAGCTGGTCGCTGATCCCTTCGACGAGCACGACGGTACGTGCGAAGAAGGCCTCAGCATTGTGTGGGCCGGTGAAACGAGAGAGCCTGCGGACATCGTCTTTCGCAAGCCCCGACAGGTTGCCATCCCAGACCGCCCATGAGGTTCCGGACAGTGCCGAGCTGAAGCATCCGTGCCGCGCCGCGGCCCGGTAGATGTCGTTGCCGTGGGATTGCATCTCGCTCTTCTCGCCTCGACCGCGACTGCGCAGGGCGACAGTAGCCGTGCTCCACTTCCGCTTCCTCCGCCTTGGGATCCCACAATGCCCCCGCCTGAACCTGAAGCGTCGGGCGCCCTCGCCCCGAACCGGGCGTGGCTGCCGGAGACAGCCCACCGGGCTTGCACCGTGTGCGAGCCGCGCCGGATCACGGAAGGCTTCGGCTCGGTGACGATCCGCTGACTGGCAGTCCGCTACCGGCCTCGGCCCGTCAGCGGTGCTCGGGGTTGGGGTAGTCGTAGCGGAACCCGGCGTCCCATCCCGCCCGCTGGTTGCCGTGGGCGGGCACTCCCCCGGCGTCCTTGAGCATCCGGGCGAGATGGAGCAGGTTCCAGGTCATGAAGGTGGTATTTCGGTTGGTGAAGTCGTTCTCCGGCCCACCCGAACCCTCGTCGAGGTACGACGGGCCGGGGCCCGCCTCCCCGATCCACCCGGCGTCGGCCTGGGGCGGGATGGCGAACCCGAGATGCTGTAGCGAGTAGAGGATGTTCATCGAGCAATGCTTGATCCCGTCCTCGTTGCCGGTGACGACGCACCCGGCCACCCGCCCGTAGTAGACATACTGCCCGGCCTCGTTGAGCTGAGACGAGTTGCCGTAGAGCCGCTCGATCACCCGGGTGCACACCGACGACTTCTCCCCCAGCCAGATCGGGGTACCGATGATCACGACGTCCGCCCGCTTCACCTTCTCGAACAGCGTGGGCCACTCGTCCCGCCCCCACCCGTGCTCCCGCATGTCCGGGTAGACGCCGGGGGGCAGCTCGTGGTCGACGGCCCGCACCTCGTCGACGGTCACCCCGTTGGCCTCGAGGATCGCCTTGGGGATGGCGAGCAGGCCCTCGGTGTGGGATAGCTCGGGGGACCGCTTCAGCGTGCAGTTGATGATCATCGCCCGCAGATCGGTGAAGTCCCACCGCGACGTGGTGTTGAGCTCCTGCATCCGCTGGTTCATCGCCATCCCGGTCTCCGATCTCTGGTGAACGGTCGTTGGGGAAGGCAACCGCTATGGGGCGAGGCCGGTTCCCGCTCTGCCGACGATTCTCACAGAACACTCCCCCGGTTGACGTGCGGTAGCTTCTCGCCGTGACCCCCGCTTCCCCCCGTCCGCGGTCAGCGGTGAGCGCCGACCGGCGGCACACCGCGCACCGCACCGGGCGGGGAGGGCGTGGCCGGCTCGGGATGGCGCTGTTCGCCGTCGCCTTCGGGACCAACGTCTCGACGCCGTTGCTGCTGCTGTATCAGGACCACCTCGCCATCAGCACCTTCGCCACCACGGCGCTGTTTGCCGTCTACCCGCTGGGGCTGCTCCCCGCCCTGCTGTGGGCCGGGCCGGCCTCGGATGCCCTCGGCCGGCGGCGGACGATGACGCCGGGGGTGGCGGCCTCGGCGGTGGCATCGATCGTCATGATCCTGGGGCGGGACAACCTGGCGGCGCTCTACGCCGGCCGGCTGCTCCTCGGCGCCGTGTCCGGTGTGGTGTTCGTGTCGGCCAGCGCCTGGATGCAGGAGCTCGACCGGCACCGCCTCACCGATCCGCTGTGGCCGTCGCAGCTCACCGGGATGCTGCTGTACGGCGGCTTCGGCGTCGGCCCGTTCGTCGCCGGGGCCCTGGCCCAGTGGGCGCCGAGGCCGCTGGTGCTGCCCTACCTGGTGCACATCGCCTTCGTCGCCGCCGGTCTGATCGCCCTGCGCCGCGTCCCCGAGACCGTCGTCGCACCCACGGGGGCGTCGATCCGTCCCAACCTCGGGGTGCCGGCCGACGCCCGCCGTCCGTTCGCCCAGGTGGTGGTGCCCACCGCACTCGCCGTGTTCGGATTCGCCTCGCTGTCGTTCGCCCTGTTCCCGATCCTGCTCCGCCCGGCCATGCGCGGCGTCGCCGTGTTCGCCACCGGCGTCGTCGCCCTCGTCACGGCCGGGGCCATCTTCGGCGCCCAGCAGATCGTCGGCCGGGTGGGGATCGCCCGGGCGGCGCCGGCGGCGATGGGCTTCGGCGCCGCCGGCTGCGCCCTGGGGATCGCCGCCTTCGCCACGGATCAATGGACGCTGGTGTTCCCGTCGGCCCTGGCGCTGGGGGTGGCGTCTGGCCTCGCCGTCACCTCGGGTCTCCGCTTCGTCGACATCCTCACCGCCCCCGAGACCCGCGGCGCCATGACCGGTGCCTTCTACGCGGTGGCCTACGCCGCCATGACCCTGCCCGCCCTGGTCGCCTCCGTGGCCCGCTCCGAGACGGGTTACATCGTCATCCTGACGGCCGTCGCCCTCACCGGCGTCTGCACCATGCTCTGGCTCCGTCGTGCCACGAGGCGTCTGCCGACCCTCGTCGACCGCTGAGGGATCGGCCGCGCGTTGCATACAGCTCGCGTGCCTCGTCCTGGACCTGATCCCGGAACCGAGGACTCAAGTCGCCAGGCGTCCGGAGATCAACATCACGGCCGCCGATCAGCTCACTCAGCTCACGCTCGAGGGCCGACACACCGAGCAGCCCCGGCACGCTCTCCGATGCGAACTCCACGAGAAGGTCGATGTCGCTGCCGGCACGCAGCTGTCCCGTCAGCGCCGACCCGAACAGCGACAGGCGCACGATGCCGTGCCGGCGACAGAATGCCGCCAGCTCCACGTCGTCGATGGGCAGGGCCTTAGAGATCCGCATACCCGTCATTCTCCCACGCTGCGCCACGGCTTCCACCCTCCGCAGAAGAACGGGCACCTCAATGCGGCAGAGGCTTCGATCGAGGAAGAGATCAGGCAGCTCGACGGGATGCGCCACGCAGAACGTCCTCGAGCTGGTCAGACGGCACCGCATACTCTGCACTCAGCTCGCCGAGCGACTCGCCTGCCCAGAACCGCTCCAGGACGTCGTCGACCCTGGCGCCGCCCCGCTCGAACACGCAGCCCCCGAACGCCCTGGACCCGTCGCAGATACGACTCGATCACCTCGGTGAACACCCGCTACCCGCTTCGAACGACGACCAGGGCTTACCGACGGTCGTCTGGTTGTGCTCGTTGGTATGACTCCGCATCGAAAGCGGACCGTGGCACATCGGGTGGGCGCCAAGGGGCAGGTCGTGATCCCCAAGGAAATCCGGGACGAGCTCGGAATCGAACCGGGCGACAGCGTCGTGTTCTGGATCGACGGGGACCACGTGGCCGTCGGGCCGCGATCGTCGCCGACCCTCAAGGGTCGCCTCGCCGGTCACGATCTCGTCACCGTGCTCGAACAGGAACGTGCCCGCGACCGCCGCGGCGAGGCATCGCGGTGACGATCGTCCTGGATTCGCGGGCCGTCCTCCGGCTGCTCGAGGGGCGCGAACCAGTGGCCTCCAAGGTCGAGGAGCAGTTGTCGGGCGACCATCGTCCGGTGATGAGCTGGATCAACGCCGGGGAGGTCTATTACGTCACCCGTCGGTCCGCCGGCGAGCCGGCCGCAACCACCATCCTCCGTGAGCTCCGGTCGGTGGTGGACCTCGAGCTCCCCTCGGTCCGTCGCGTGATCGAAGCGGCCCGGATCAAGGCGGACCACCACATGGCGTACGCCGATGCGTTCGCCGCGGTCACGGCGATGGCGCACCACGCCGATCTGTGGACGGGCGACCCGGAGCCGTTGGTGCACGACGCTCCATGGCGCGGGGAGAATCTCGGCTAGGTCGGCGCCCGTCTGGGCATCTCCACCGCGTCCACGGAGCTGGATCGGGTCGACCAGGCGATAGCGCTATGATATCGATATGCCACAACGCCCCACCATGGTGCACCTCCCAACCGAGATGATCATGCTCCTCGATGAGCGTGCCTCCGCCGAGTCCGTGTCGCGCTCGCAGGTGATCCGCCAGGCAGTCGCTGCCTACCTGGCGGCGGAAACCGGCCGACGAGAGGCGGAGTCGACAGAAGCCGCATATCGTGCCCAACCACCGGACGCCCCCGACGATTGGGGCGACCTCGGGAGATGGCGCCAAGCGGCCCGCAACGCCCGGGCGAACGCGCGTGGCTGAACCGACCTGGGGAGAGGTGTGGTGGGCTGAGATGGAACACGCCGGTCGTCGCCCCGTAGTGGTCCTGACCCGACCCGAGGCGATACCGGTGCTATCCGTCGTGCTGGTCGCCCCCGCCACGACCACCGTTCGCCGGCTCCCGACTGAGGTGGGTCTCGACGAGGTGGACGGGCTGCCCCGCTCCTGTGTGGTCAACCTCGACACCCCCGAGCTGTTACCCAAGGCCATCCTCGTCGACCGGATCGCCTCCCTCTCCTCGGCTCGGATGCGTCAGATCTGCGCCGCTCTCACGAAGGCCGTGAACTGCTAGACCCGTTGGTTCAGGATCACGTTCGGTTTGTGGCGACAGAGGTCGGACGCCTCCGGGCCCCGCCTGCTCCCGTGTTGCGGCCCGATCAGCCGGTGCAGACGAGGGAGCGGCCCAGGGTGAGGAGGTCCTCGGCGGGTTGGTTCGCCATGAGCCGGTAGTTGAACAGCCCGTCGGACCACGACAGGCAGTGCAGCCGCGTGCCGTTGGCATCCGGGTCGCCCCAGGTGAGCATGCCCGCATGAGGGCCGACGCTGATCACGTCCGAGGCCGAATCGACGAGCTGGAGGGCAGCCCGTCGAACTCGGATAGCTGGGGGAAGCCATCCGGAGCCTCCACCGGCATGTCGCCGCCCGGGTTCAACGTACCGTCCGGTGGCCCCCACTGCGCCTCCGACGGCGTGAACTCCTGGTTCTCCACGATGGGTTTCGGTGACCGGGCCGCATCCACCGGCCGTAGCGTCTCCGGTGCCGCCGCAGCCGGAACCGGCCAGAACGGCGTGCCCAATCCACCAGGTGGCGATCCGGCGGTGTGCCATTGGCCACAGGCTATCGAGAGCGTCCTCCTAGTCCGGGGATGCCCTGACCGCGGTCTCCAGTTTGGTGAAGCCCTCGGTGGCCTCCTCGGCGGTGAGGGTGAGCGGTGGGGCGATGCGGAGCACGTTGCCGTACAGCCCGCCCTTGCCGATGAGCAGCCCCTCGTCCTTGGCGGCTTCGAGGACCCGACCGGCCATGGCGGTGTTGGGTATCTTCGACCCTGCCTCGACCAGCTCCACCCCCAGCATCAGCCCCTTGCCCCGCACCTCACCGATCTCCGGCACCTCGGTGGCGAGCCGATCGAGGTCGTTGCGGAGCTGCTGGCCCACCTTGGAGGCGTTCTCCTGCAGGTCGTGGCTCAGCACGTAGTCGAGGTTGGCCAGCGCCCCCGCCGTCGACAGCGGGTTGCCGCCGAACGTCGAGATGTGGTTGGCCTTGACCGAGTCCATGATCTCGGCCCGGGCGATCACCCCGCCCATCGACAGCCCGTTGCCCAGACCCTTGGCGAAGGTGATCATGTCCGGCTCGACCCCGTGGGCGTCCATCCCCCAGAAATGCTCGCCGGTGCGGCCCCACCCCGTCTGCACCTCGTCGTCGATGAGCAGGATCCCGTGCTGGTCGAGCACCTCCTTCATGGCGGCGAAGAACCCGTCGGGCGGCACCACGAACCCGCCCACCCCCTGGATGGGCTCGGCGATCATGCAGGCCACGTCGCCGGAGGTGGCGATGGCCAGCAGGTCGCTCAGGTCGGCGACGCAGGCGGCGATGAACTCGTCGTCGGGTAGGTGTCCGAACGGCGACCGGTACTTGTAGCCGCCGTGGACGTAGGTCACCTGGAACGGGCTCAACGAGGTGGCCGACCATGACCGGTTGCCGGTGACGGCGATGGCCGAGTGCGACTTGCCGTGGTAGCTGTTGCGCAGCGCCAGCACCTGGTTGGAGCGGCGGTACTGGGTGGCCAGCATCAGGGCGGTGTCGTTGGCCTCGGTCCCCGAGCTGGTGAAGAACACCTTGGCATCGGGGATCGGCGCCAGCGCCGCCAGCTTCTCCGCCAGCTCGATCTGCTGCTCGATCAGGTACAGGGTGGAGGTGTGCACCATCCTCCCCGCCTGCTCCTGCACGGCGGCGACGATCTCGGGCACGTTGTACCCGGTCATGGTGGTGAGGATCCCGCCGAAGAAGTCGAGGTACTCGTTGCCCTCGGCGTCGATCACCCGGCGCCCGCTGCCGTCGACCAGGGCGATGGGCCGGTCGTAGTACAGCGCCAACCACGACGGCATCACCAAGCGGTGGCGGCCCAGCAGCTCGGCGTGGGTCACGGGGCGACCAGCGATCCGTAGGCGTCGGGACGGCGATCGCGGTAGAACGCCCAGGTCTTGCGGACGGTGTCGATCATGTCCAGCTCCAGGTCGCGCACCACCAGCTCCTCCTCGGTGTCCGAGGCGGGCTCGCCCACGAACTGGCCGCGGGGGTCGACGAAGTACGAGGATCCGTAGAAGTCGTTGTCCCCGTACTCCTCCTTGCCGACCCGGTTGATGGCGCCGATGAAGTACTCGTTGGCCACCGCCGAGGCGGGCTGCTCCAGCTTCCACAGGTACATCGACAGCCCGCGGCTGGTGGCCGAGGGGTTGAACACCACCTTGGCGCCCTGCAGACCCAGCGCCCGCCATCCCTCGGGAAAGTGGCGGTCGTAGCAGATGTAGATCCCCAGCCGACCGAAGGCGGTGTCGAACACCGGGTAGCCGGTGTTGCCCGGGCGGAAGTAGTACTTCTCCCAGAACCCGGCCACCTGCGGGATGTGGGTCTTGCGGTACTTGCCCAGGTAGGTGCCGTCGGCGTCGATGACCCCCGCGGTGTTGTAGAAGAAGCCGTCGTCCTCCTTCTCGAAGATGGGGATGAAGAGCACCATCCCGGTCTCCTTGGCCAGCTTCATCATCCCCTGGGTGGTGGGACCGTCGGGGATCGGTTCGGCCAGGGCGAAGTGCTCGTCGTCCTGCACCTGGCAGAAATAGGGCCCGTAGAACAGCTCCTGGAAGCACATCGCCTGGGTTCCCTGGTTGGCCGCCTGCCGGGCGTAGTCGATGTGCTTGTCGATCATCGATTCGACATCGCCGGTCCAGGCGGTCTGCACGATGGCGGCGCGCAGCATGTTGGCCATGACCGCTCCTCCTCTTGTCTCTCGCTGGTCAGCGCACGCTAGCGGCACAGCCGCGGGACGGTCCCGGCGCCCGACGCCCCGGGACCGCCCCGAGACTCACCGGGTCAGGCGCCTCCCTCGACCAGCTCCACCTCGATCCGCTCCCAGCCGTCACCGGAGACGTCGAGGCCCTCCTCCTCCAGTGCAGCCACCGCGCCCTCTGCCAGGTCGCGGCGGAAGGCGTCAGCCGAGATCTCGACACCCTGCAGATCGGGGATCTGGCTGGTGGCCACCTCGACGGTCTGGTCCCACAGGTCGATGTTCATGACACCGATGCCGTTGGTCGCCGGCCAGATCAGGGCGTTGATCTCGTTGAGCTGCCAGCGCTGATGACTCTCACCCAGCGTGGTCCCGTTGTTGAGGACATGCTCGACACATGGGTCGAAGTTGTCCCGGCAAAAGACCCAACCGCGGAACGAGGCGCGGAGGAACCGCTCGGCGATATCCTCGTTCTCCGCCAGCCAGCTCGCCTCGGCCCACACCGCGTCCTGGAGCATGGCGGTGCCCACGTCGTTGAAGTCGACCACGTTGAGGTCCTCCGGCTGGTACAGCTCGCCGGTGTCGGGATTCACCGCCTCCAGCACCTGGGCATACTCGTTGTAGGTCATGGCCTCGGCCACGTCGATCTCGCCGTTCAACAGGGCGTTCATGGTGAAGTCCTGGGCGACCAGCGACACCGAGTCGGTGATCCCGGCCTCGGCGATCGCCGCGGTCAGCTCGAACTCGTTGCCGAAGCCCCAGTTGCCCACGTTCTTGCCGGCGAAGTCCTCGACCGAGGTGATCCCGCTGTCGGTAAACGACACCATCAAGGTGCCGGAGCGCTCGAACACCTGGCCTATGTTGACGATGTCCGCACCCGCCTCACGGCTCACCAGCGCCTTGGGCACCCAGGCCAAGGCGAACTCGGCGCCACCGGTCGCCAGCACCTGCTGAGGGACGATGTCGACCGCACCCTCGAGGATCTCGACGTCGAGACACTCGTCCTCGTACATCCCCTCCTCGAGGGCGGCGAAGTACCCGGCGAACTGGGACTGGGCCACCCACTGCAGCTGCAGCCTCACCTCGTCCGGGGTCTCGCACTCGGTGGCGGTGGTGTCCCCGCCGGCATCGGTGGCGTCGGTGTCGTCGTCACCACCACAGGCGGCGACCACCATCAGCATCGCCACCACCAGGGCGAACCATCGCCCGGCTCTTCTCAAGGTCATGGTTTTCCTCTCTTCTTTCTCGTTGGGCCGGACTCGGCCGGCCTTCGTCCCTGTCGCCGGGTGTTCCCGGCCACAGACCTCCAGACATCCACACCTCCGCTCACCGCTCGGCGCCCGCCCGCATCGAAACATGCCACGGCATCACCAACCGCTCGATCAGGGACACCAGCAGGTAGAAGGCGATCCCGATGATCGACGCCACCAGGATCGCCGCCCAGGCGTCCGGGAACTGGAAGAGGTTGGCCCGGTTGATGATGTATTGCCCCAGCACGTCCTGCGGTCCCCCGAAGTACTCGGCGACGATGGCGCCGATCAGGGCCAGCGCCGACGCCACCTTGAGGGCGCTGAAGAAGTAGGGCATCGCCGCCGGGATGCGCACCCCGGTGAGGATCTGGCGGGGCTCGGCGGCCAGCGACTCCATCAGCTCGATCTGGCTGGGGTCGACCTCGGTGAGCCCCCGCACCGTGTTGATCATTACCGGGAAGAACACGATCACCGACACCACCATCATCTTGGAGAGCGGGCTGGTGATCGTGAACCACTGGTTCATGATCGGGGCCACGGCGACGATGGGCATGGCGCTGGCTGCGGTGGCGATGGGGAGCAGCCCGGTGCGGACGCCGACCCAGCGGGTGGCGGCCAGGGCGACGGCGACACCGAGCACGACCCCGATCACCAACCCGCCGACCGCCTCGATCAGGGTGTTGAGCCCTGCGCTCCAGATCACCTCGGAGGTCTCGACGAAGCTGGCCATGATCTCGCTGGGCCGGGCAAGCACGAAGCTCTGCACGTCGAACACCCTGACCAGCCCCTCCCACAGGGCGAGGATGGCCACGAAGGCGATCCCGGCGGGAAGGTAGCGCCGCAGCCTGGTCACGATGACGCCTCCCGCAGCCGCTCGCCGCCGGTCGGCCGGTCGGGTCGGCGCAGGGCCTCGCGTACCTCGGTGATCACCTCGAAGAACCGCTGATCCTCGCGGGTGTCGTCGTCGCGCTGCGGTCCGAGACCGACCTCGATGATCTGCTCGATCCGGCCCGGTCTGGGGGACATCACCACCACCCGGGAGGACAGGAACACCGCCTCGGGGATGGAGTGGGTGACGAACACCACCGTCTTGCCGGTGCGTGTCCAGATCTGCAGCACCTCCTGCTGCATGCGCTCCCTGGTCATCTCGTCGAGGGCGCCGAACGGCTCGTCCATCAGCAGCAGCGACGGATCGAGCGCCAGCGCCCGGGCGATGGCAACCCGCTGCTGCATCCCGCCGGAGAGCTGCCACGGCTGGTGGTCGGCGAACTCGGTGAGCTCCACCAGGTCGAGCATCGCCGCCGCCCTGGTGACACGCTCGGGCCGGGGCGTGTCGATCAGCTCCAGGGGCAGCTCGACGTTGCGCCGCACCGATCGCCACTCGAGCAGGGTGGCCTGCTGGAACACCATGCCGTAGTCGCGGTCGAGCCGGGCCTGGTGCGGGGTCTTGCCGTTGACCAGGAGGCTGCCCGAGGTGGGAGCGAGCAGCCCGCCGATGAGGCGCAACAGGGTGCTCTTGCCGCATCCCGATGGTCCGATGAGCGACACGAACTCGCCGGGGGTGACGGTGAGGTCGATGTTCTGGAGCGCCACCACCCGCTCCGAGCCGGAGCCCTCGAAGACCTTGCCGAGGCCGCCGGCCTCGACCGCGGCGGCGGTACCCGTCGTCCTGCCGGTGGTCGTGCCGATGGTCATGCCGGTTGTGCTCCCGCCATCAGGCCGGCACCGAGCTCGGCCTCGGCGCGCCGGCGGTCGCCGGGACCGACCACCCTGCGCTCCGCCAGGGACACGGCGGCGACGAACGCCACCCCGGTCAGGGCGCAGAAGAACACGGCGGCGTACAGCTTCTCGGGGGCGGCGGTGAACTGCTGGGAGTACGACAGCAGCGCCCGACCCAGCCCGGCGGAGGCCCCGACCGGCAGCTCGCCGACGATGGCGCCCACCACGCTGGCCGCCGCCGAGATCTTGAGGGCGGTGAAGATGTAGGGAAGGGCGGATGGCACCTGCAGCTTCCACAGCTCCTGACGGTCGCTGGCGGCGTACGACCGCATCAGCTCGGTGGCCGTCGCCGCCGGCGAGCGCAACCCGCGCAGCGTGTTGATCGTCACCGGGTAGAACGTCAGGTAGGCGGCAATGGCCGCCACCGCCGCCCATTGCGGCA
>Ga0136619_10000084_pt1 | contig 31570 bp, 31 predicted proteins | sample AntDrymUQ3532106_2_FD_104807 | JGI IMG/M metagenome (GOLD analysis project Ga0136619, IMG submission 104807) | Polar desert sand microbial communities from Dry Valleys, Antarctica - metaG UQ353 (21.06) | ecosystem: Environmental > Terrestrial > Soil > Desert | place: Antarctica: Dry Valley...
CAGTTGTCCGCCGAAGAGGAGCGCGAGTACCAGGACCTGTTCCAGGGGGTGATCGGCGCATGACCGCGCCTGGGTATGTGATCGGCGCGTGACCGCGCCTGGGTATGTGATCGGCGCGTGACCGCGCCTGGGTATGTGATCGGCGCGTGACCGCGCCTGGGTATGTGATCGGCGCGTGACCGCGCCGCAACCCACCGAGGACGCTGAGCTGCGGCTCATCGGGCTGACCAAACGGTTCGGTCCGATCACGGCCGTGGACGACCTGCACCTGCGGGTGCCGAGCGGCGCGTTCATCGCGCTGCTGGGACCGTCGGGCTGCGGCAAGACGACTACGTTGCGGATGGTCGCCGGTCTGGAGGCTCCCACGGCCGGCCAGATCCTGCTCGGCGACACCGACCTGACGGGCCTCAAGCCATACCGGCGGCCGGTCAACACCGTGTTTCAGAGCTACGCGCTGTTCCCTCACCTGGACATCTACGAGAACGTCGCCTTCGGCCTGCGCCGCAGCGGCATCAAGGACGTGAGGGCACAGGTCGGCCAGATGCTGGAGCTGGTGCAGCTGACCGGCTTCGAGCGTCGCCGCCCGTCGCAGGTCTCCGGCGGGCAGGCCCAGCGGGTGGCCTTGGCCCGTGCGCTGATCAACCACCCGAAGATGCTGCTGCTGGACGAACCGCTCGGCGCGCTGGACCTCAAGCTGCGCCGGGAGATGCAGCTGACCCTCAAGCGCATCCAGGAAGAGGTCCGGATCACCTTCCTCCACGTCACCCACGACCAGGAGGAGGCGATGACGATGGCCGACACCATCGCCGTGATGAGTCAGGGCCGCATCGAACAGCTCGGGCACCCCGAACAGCTCTACGAGCGTCCCCGCACGCAGTTCGTGGCGAACTTCCTCGGCCAGTCCAACATGTTGCGGGCCACCGTGGATGGACGCGACGGCGATCTGGTGACGCTGCGGATCGCCGACACCACCTTGGTCGTGCCCGCCGAGATGCTGTCCCACGGGATGCTGACCGCCTCCGGCGAAGTCCACGTCGGCGTGCGCCCCGAGAAGCTCGACCTGGCGCCGGTGGACGATCCGGTGCCGCAAGGCCGCAACGCCTTGCGGGGCGTGGTGGTCGACACCAGCTTCATGGGCACCAGCACCCAGTACCTGGTGCGCACCGGCTGGGACCAGGAACTGACGGTGTTCGCCCAGAACCGCCATACCGACGTCGTCGCACCCGGGACGCGGGTACGGCTGACCTGGCGGCCCGAACACGCCTTCGTGCTCGACGCCGACACCCCAACGTCGGCGGCCGCGCCGCAACCGGCGGTGGCCCCGTGACCCAGCCGCTGGTCGCTCCCGCCGCCGACACCGGTGCCGACGTCGCCCCGCCGGTCCGCAGGCGTGGCCGCTGGATTCCGTACCTGCTGTTGCTGCCGGGGCTGCTGTGGCTGGCGATCTTCTTCGTGCTGCCGATGCTGACGGTCGCTTCAACCTCGCTGCAGGAGGGCAGTCTCGCGCAGGGCTACGAGCTGACCTGGCGGGTGGCCAACTACACCGAAGCCGCCCAGCGCTACGCCGCCCAGTTCTCCCGGGCGTTCCTGTTCGCCGCGGCCTCGACGGTGCTGGCGCTGGTCGTGAGCTACCCGCTGGCCTACTTCATCGCGTTCAAGGCGGGACGCTGGCGCAACCTGCTGCTGCTACTGGTCATCGCACCGTTCTTCACCAGTTTCCTGATCCGCACGCTGGCGTGGAAGATCATCCTGTCCGACAGTGGCTGGGTCGTCGGCACGTTCCAGACCCTGGGTCTGTTGCCGGAGCAGGGTCGGCTGCTGGCCACGTCGGTCGCCGTCATCGCCGGGCTGACCTACAACTTTTTGCCATTCATGACGCTGCCGCTGTACGCCAGCCTTGAAAAGATCGACCGCTCGTTGATCGAGGCCGCGACCGATCTGTACGCCAGCCCGTTCACCGCCTTCTGGAAGGTGACCTGGCCGCTGTCGCTGCCCGGTGTGGTGGCAGGCACGCTGCTGACGTTCATCCCGGCCGCGGGCGACTTCGTCAACGTGCGGTTTCTGGGCACCCCGTCGCAGTCGATGATCGGCAACGTCATCGAAAGTCGCTTCCTGGTGGTGCTGGACTACCCGACGGCCGCGGCGCTGTCATTCACGCTGATGCTGGCGATCCTGCTGCTGGTCGGCCTGTATGTCCGGCGAGCCGGCACGGAGACGATCGTATGAGCCGAGGACGCGCTCAAGTAGCCGTCGGCGGTAGCGGACCAAGATGAGCCGGCGCCTGTGGCGTGGGGTCACCCGCAACCTGGTCGGTTTCTACGCCGCCTTGGCGCTGCTGTACCTGTTCCTGCCCGTCTTCGTGGTCATCGTGTTCTCGTTCAACGACAACGTCGGGCGGTTCAACTTCACCTGGCAAGGCTTCACGTTGGACTCGTGGCTCAACCCTTGCGGGGTGGCGGGGTTGTGCCAGGCCATGATCCGCAGCATCCAGATCGCGATCGTGTCCACGATCGTCGCCACCGCCCTGGGCACGATGGTGGCCTTCGCGTTGGTACGCCACCGCTTCCGCGGCCGGGCCATGACCAACCTGCTGATCTTCCTGCCGATGGCGTCGCCCGAGGTCGTGCTGGGCTCGGCGATGCTCGCTTTGTTCCTCAACGTTGGGGTCCGCACGGGATTCTTGACCATCCTGCTGGGTCACATCATGTTCAACATCAGCTATGTGGTGGTGACCGTGAAGGCTCGCCTGCTTGGTATGGACTCGCGCCTGGAAGAGGCGGCGATGGACCTGTACGCCGACGAGTGGCAGACCTTCCGGCGGGTGACGTTGCCACTGGTGACCCCGGGGGTCGTCGCGGCGGCGCTGCTAGCGTTCGCGCTGTCGTTCGACGACTTCATCATCACGCTGTTCAACTCGGGCAACACCACCACGTTCCCGCTGTTCGTCTACGGTGCCGCCCAGCGGGGGATCCCGCCGCAGATCAACGTCATGGGCACCGCACTGTTCGCCGTCGCCTTCGTGGTGCTGCTCGTCGGGCAGGTCACGCGTCGCTTCCGGCGGTCGTGAGCGGCAACTACTGGTCGGCCACCGTCCCGGCGTCCCAGCCGCGACCGCTCGCCGGCGACGTGACCGCCGACGTGGTCGTCGTCGGCGGCGGCTACACGGGCCTGTGGACCGCGCTCACCCTGGTCGAACGCGACCCGTCGATGCGCGTCGTGGTGTGCGAGCGCGACACCGTCGGGTTCGGCGCGAGCGGGCGCAACGGCGGCTTCCTGGACCCGTCGCTGACGCACGGCCTGGCCAACGGCCTCGCCCACTTCCCCGACGAGATCGACCGGCTGCAACACCTCGCCGACGACAACTACGCCGGGATGCTGACCTTCTTCGCCCGCCACCAGGTTGCCTGCGACTTCGAGGGGACAGGGATGCTGGACGTTGCCGTCGCCCCGCACCAGGTCGACGAGCTGCGTGAGTCAGCCGAGCTGCACGTCCGCCACGGCCAGCGCGCCGAGTTCCTCGACGCCGGCGAGGTCGCCGAGCACCTGCGCTCACCCAAGGCCCTGGCCGGGCTGCATCGTCCCGACGCCGGAGGGGTCCTCAACCCGGCGAAGTTGGCCGCGGAGCTGGCCCGGGTCGCGGCCGCCGCCGGCGTCGACATCCACGAGCGCACGCCCGTGACCGCGGTGAAGGCGACCGCGGGCGGTGTGCTGGCCACGACGCCGGCGGGCACGGTGCGCGCATCCTCGGCAGTCCTCGCCACCAACGCCTACAGCGGCCAGACGCTGCGGCGGAGCAACCGCCACTACATCCCGGTGCACGACTACATCCTGGTCACCGAGCCGCTGAGCCCTGAGCTGCTGGCGTCGCTGGGCTGGAAACGGCGGCAGGGCGTCGACGACGCCGGCAACCAGTTCCACTACTTCCGCCTCACCGCCGACGACCGTGTGCTGTGGGGCGGCTACGACGCGATCTATGCCTTTCGCAGCGGGATCGGCCCGCGCTTCGACGAGCGGCCGGAGACCTTCGCGCGGCTGCGCGCGCACCTGGGGCAGATGTTCCCGACGTTGCTCGACGTGCCCATCCCCTTCGCGTGGGGCGGGCCCATCGCCACCACGACGCGGTTCACCCCGGTCTTCGGGGAGGCGCTCGGCGGGCGGCTGGTGTACGCGCTGGGCTACACCGGCCTCGGCGTGGGGGCGACGCGCTTCGCCGCGCGGGTACTGGCCGACCGGCTGACCGACCCAGGCTCGCCGTTGCTGTCGCTGCGCTACGTCCGCAAGCCCCCCTTCCCCTTCCCCCCCGAGCCGCTGCGCTGGGTGGCGGTGACGTTGGTGCGCCGGGCGCTGGCGTCGGCCGACCTTCACGGTGGGCGGCGTGGGCTGCTGCTGCGCACCCTTGATGCCGCGGGCATCGGCTTCGACTCGTGACCGCCCGCCCACTGCCACCGCCGCGGCCGGCTGTCGCCGACGTGGCGCGCCTGCTGCGGCCCGGATCGGTGGCGGTGGTGGGTGCCTCACCGCGGACCTTCGTCGGCGGGATCGCCCTGCGCAACCTGCGTGCGCTTGGCTTCGCGGGCACCGTGACGCCGGTCAACCCCCGGCGACCCGAGATCGACGGGGTGCCGGCGGCAGGATCGATGGCCGAGCTGGACCACACCCCCGACGTCGCTTTGCTGCTGGTGGGAGCCGACCGCGTCCTGCACGCGGCCCGTGAGGCGGTGGACTGTGGCGTGCGCGGGCTGGTGGTCCCCGGTGCTGGCCACACCGACTCGGGAGCCGCCGCCGACACGGTCATCCGCGGCTTGCGCGCACTGGCGGCGGACACCGGCGTCGTTGTGGCCGGCCCAAACTGCATGGGCTACGTGGACATGGTCACGGGCGCGGCGCCCTACGTCGGCACGGTCCCCGCGCAGGTCCGCGCCGGCAGGATCGGCGTGGTAGCCCAGAGCGGTGCGGTCGTGGAGGCGGTCATCAACGCCGGTGGCCGGGTGCCGCTGTCGACCGCCGTGTCGTCAGGGACGGAGGCAGTGACCGACCTCGCCGACTACCTGCGTTTCTTCGCCGCCGACGAGCACACCCACGCGGTGCTGGCCTTCGTCGAGGCCGTCGCCGACCCGACGGCGTTCCTTGCCGCTGCCGAGGCGCTGGCCGCCGCCGGCAAGCCACTGGCGATCTGCAAGGTCGGGCGATCGGCGGTGGCCCAGGCGGGAGTGACCGCGCACAGCGGCAAGCTCGCCGGCAGCCACCGGGTCGCGATGGCGGCGATGCGCCAAGCCGGCGCCATTGTGTGCGATGACCTCGACGAGCTGCTGGTCACCGGCGAACTGCTGGCCGTCGGCCGTCCCCCCGGCGAGCGGCTGCACATCGTGGCGAACTCCGGCGGCGAGGCCAACCTGCTGGCCGACCTCACCGATGACACCGGCCTGCGCCTGCCGCCGCTGCGCAGCGAGGCGGTGGCGGCGCTGCGGGCACGCTGGCCGCGCTTCACGCCCGGCAACCCGCTGGACCCGTGGGGGGTGGACGACTACCGCGCCGTCTACCCGGAGGCGCTGCGGATCGCCGCCGCCGAGCCCGGCGACGTGCTGGTGGTCAGCCTCGACGCGCAGACGACCTGCGGCGACGCCGAGCAGCGGCTGGCGCTGGATCTCGCCGGCTGGCTGGCCGACGCAGCTCACGCCGCCGCCGCCGCCGCGCCTCCCGCGCCGGGCGGGTGCGGTTCCGGACAGCTACGTCCGCAAGCGCACCCGGACGGGCCCGCCGCCGAGGCCACGGCCAAGCTGTGCGTCTTCCTCAGCCCGGCATCGCATGACCCGCCGCCGGCGCTGGCCCGGCTGTGCGCCGAACGAGGCATCGCGCTGCTGCGGGGTGCTCGGCCCGCGCTCACCGCGATTGCCCGCACCGCGCGCTGGGCTCCCGTTTCCCCCGCGCCGCCTGCGGACGTGACGGCGACTGCCGCTCCCGCGCCCTCGCCGGCGATCGACCTCTGCCCCATCCTGCATAGCGCGTTGGACGAGGACGCCGCCCTGAACGTCGTGGCCGCGTACGGCATCGACGTGCCCCGCCGTGAGCGGGTGGCCGATGCCGGCGCGGCCGTGGTGGCGGCCGAGCGCATCGGCTTCCCCGTCGTCGTCAAGTGCCTGATCCCGGGCGTCACGCACAAGACCGAGCTCGGCCTGGTCGCCACCGGACTGGTCGACGCGCAGGCGGTCCGCGCCGCCGCGCTCCATCTGCTGGCCAGGGCGCAGGACCGCGGGATGGGCGCCGAGCTCTTGGTGGCAGAACACGTCCCCGCCGACCTCGAACTCGTCGCCGGTTACCGGCGAGATCCGCAGTTCGGCCCCACTGTCGTGGTCGGCCTCGGCGGGGTCTGGGCCGAACACCTCGACGACGTGGCGGTGCGGGTGGGCCGCGTGACCGCCGCCGAGGCTGAGGCGCTGCTCGACGAGACCGTCGCCGGCCGGCTGCTGCGTCACCCTCGCGGCGCAGCGCTGCCGCTCGGCGTCGTAGCCCACGCGGTGGCGGCGCTGTCCGCCTTGGGCTGTGATCACCCGCGGATCGCCGCAGCCGAGTGCAACCCCCTTCGCGTCAGCCGCGATCGTGTCGTCGCTGTCGACGCCCTTGTCGAAATGGAGTCCGAGTCATGACACAGATCACCTCGACCTTACGGGTGCGGATGGGCCAGGAGGACGCCCACTACGGCGGCAACCTGGTCGACGGCGCCCGGATGCTCAAGTTGTTCGGCGACATCGTCACCGAGGTGGCGATCATCACCGACGGCGACGAGGGCCTGTTCGTGGGCTACGCCTCGATCGAGTTCTTGGCGCCCGTCTACGCCGGCGACTTCATCGAAGCCACCGGCCGGGTGACGCGGGTCGGCAACACCAGCCGCACCGTGGAGCTGGAGGCCCGCAAGGTGATCGCCGCCCGCTACGACCAGACCCCGTCGGGCGCCGACGTCCTGCCAGAGCCGGTCATTGTGTGCCGGGCCACCGGCACCACCGTCGTGCCCAAGGAGCACTCCCGGGCCGCAAAGGCGGGCTGATGGACACGATCCAAGTCACCGACCCAGCCACCGAGGAGGTCATCGGGGAGGTACCGGCCGGGGGAGTGGCGCAGGTCGATGCCGCTGTGGCCAAGGCGCAGGTGGCCTTCGACGACTGGCGTTGGCGCAGCGCCAACGAACGCGCCGACCTGCTGCACACCGCCGCGCGGCTGACCGACAAGCACGCCGAGGCGCTGGTGGAGTCGCTGTGTCGGGAGCAGGGCAAGCCGCGACCGGAGCAGGAAGAGGAGGTCGAGTGGACCGCCAACACCCTGCGCTACTACGCCGAGCTGGCGCGCAACAGCCGTGGCCGCGTCGTGCCCAGCGGCGAGCCGCGCAGCCAGCTCAACCTCGTGCTCAAAGAGCCCTACGGCGTGGTCGGCGCGATCGTGCCGTGGAACTACCCGCTCTTGCTACTGGTCTGGAAGCTGGCGCCGGCGCTGGCCGCCGGCAACACCGTCGTCGTCAAGCCCAGCGAGCTGACCCCGCTCACGACGCTGCAGTGGCTGCAGACCTGCCTGGCGCACCTGCCTTCGGGCGCGGTGGAGGTCGTCACGGGTTACGGGAATCAGGCCGGCGAGGCGCTGGTCGCCCATCCCGGTGTCCGGGTGGTGGCGATGACCGGATCGGTGGAGACCGGTCGGCGCATCGCCAGCGTCGCCGCGCCGATGATGAAGCACCTGCACCTGGAGCTCGGCGGCAAGGACGCGTTCGTAGTCGGCCCGGACGCCGACATCGCCACTGCCGCCGACGCGCTGGCCTACGCGGCGCTGCTCAACGCCGGCCAGGTCTGCACATCGACCGAGCGGGTGTACGTCTCGGCCGCTCGTCACGACGACCTCGTCGAGGCCGTTCAGGCCAAGGTGGAAGGCCTGCGGCTGGGCCACGGGCTGGACGACGGCACCGACCTCGGCCCGCTGATCGGCGAGCCCGCCCGCGCCAAGGTGGAACGCCATGTCGCCGACGCGGTGCGGCGCGGCGCTCGCGTCGTCACGGGTGGCAACCGGCCGCAAGACCGCGACCGCGGCTTCTTCTACAACCCGACGGTGTTGGTCGACGTGGACAACGACATGGCGATCATGACCGAGGAGACCTTCGGCCCCACCATCCCCGTGATGGCCTACCGCGACGTCGCCGAGGCGATCGCCTGGGTCAACGCCCACCCCACCGGGCTCGGTGCCACGCTGCGATCCACCGACCCAGGGCTGTGCAAGCGCTTCTTCGAGGAGGTCAAGGTCGGCACCGTGTGGATCAACGACCCGCTGACGGACAACTACGCGGGGCCATTCGGTGGCATGAAGTTGACCGGCGGCGGCCGCGAGCTCGGCGAGGAGGGGCTGGAGACCTTCAGCGAGACCAAGCACGTCCACTGGGACTTCTCCGACGCCCGCAAGGACTGGTGGTATCCGTACTAGCCAGCGGTCCGTGGCGGTGCGCCGGTGCGGTGCCCAGGCGCGTCCGCTCGGGCAGTGCCCGAACGGCCGATTCACGCCCGCACACCCCGGGCGTACGTTGCGGACATCTCGGCCGGTCCGAGCAGCTCTACCGAAGGTGGGAAGGTGAGCATGCATGTTTCGTCAACGCTTCATCCTGTGCGCGGTGCTGTGCGCCGCGCTCGTTGCACCTGCCGCTCCAGCCAGTGCCGCTGACGCCTACGAGCCGCGAACCATGGTCCTGCAAGCCCATTGTGACGTCGACGTCGCCAACGCCGACGCCGTCGCCGGCCCTGACGGGCTGACCCGTGGCTTCATCAGCTACCGCGGCGACGACTGCAACCAGCGCATCCGCTGGTTTTCCGGCTCCGGCTCGTCGTGGACGACCGCACGCACGCGCTATCGCGGCGTGGTGATGGCGACGGCGGACGACGACAGCGGCACATGGGTGCTGTTCGCCAACCTCGGCGGCATTCGGGTTGGTCGGCGCGACCGCGCCGGTGTCGAACGCGCCCCCGTGCTGGTGGACGGCAACGGTCTTGGCGGCGCCGTGATCCCGAGCGGCGACCTGTTCTTGACCAACGGACGGTGGCTGGCCGTGTGGAGCCGCCAGGTTGGTGCGGGCGGCGAGTTCGCGCAGACCGAGCTGTTCAGCGCGCAGACGCTGGGCCGTGGGGACTGCTTCTCGGCCGGCCTGCACAAGCAGCGGCTGACCGACAGCCGCTACAACGACGACGCCCCGACGCTGGTGCAGGTCGGCTTTGACGACCTGACGCCGGGAGTGTTCTGGGCGCGCAACGACGGTGCGCAGGGGTTGCAATCCAACCTCCGCCTCGGCAAGCAGCCGCCCGAGGACTGCCAGTGGCGGCAGGAGCGCTACACCTCCTACGGCAACCTCAATACCGAGCCCGCCGCCACCCAGGGCCTGGAGGGCCCGCTTCTGACCTGGAGTCGGGACGGCGAGATCCTCGTCGATGGCGGGAGCGAGTTTCCCACTTGGCTGCTGGGGCGTGGCTCCACGCCGCACATCAGCGCCACAGGCGATCGCGCCACCCACGTGGCATATATCACGATCGGGAACCATGTCCAGATCGCCGAGCGGAAGGGCGGCGCCTGGACAGAGACCGACCTGACCCCAGATGCCGTCGCCGATCAGCAGCTGGTTGCCGTGACCGGCTCGGTCCCCGTGACCGACTCCGGCGGGAAGGCGACGGTGCTGATCTTCAGCCCCGGCAGCGACCGTCTCACCGCCCGGACGCAGAGCTAGCACAAAGACGGTCGCGCACCTCGCGCTCAGTGGCGAAGCGGTCGCGCACCTCATCAGCAGCACCGGCGGGAACGACAGCGCCTGCACGTCACAGCGGTGTGCCGGTGCTGTCCAGCCGTTGCAGCGCGGGTCCGGCAACGGGTGGCCCGCGCTGATATCGGACACCACGCACCGAGGTGTCCGAGTGGCCGATTCACGGCCGCGTCGCCCGGGCGTACGTTGCGCTCATCTCGGCGGGACCGAGCAGCTTCACCAAGGTGGGAAGGGGAGCACGCCATGCTTAGTCGACGCTTCATTCTCTGCGCGATGCTGTGCCTCGCGCTTGTTGTACCGGCGGTGCCGGCCGGCGCCGCTGACACGTATGGACCTCGCATCGAGGTCCTGCAAGCCCATTGCGAGCCCGATGCCGTCCACGCTGACGCCGTCGCTGGCATCGACGGGCTGACGCGTGGGTTCAGTAGCTACTTCGGCGACGACTGTAACCAGCGGATCCGCTGGTTCGAGGGCGCAGCGTCGTCCTGGACCACCGCGCGCACCCGCTACCGCGGCGTGGTGATGGCCACAGCGCACGACGGCACCGGCACGTGGCTACTGTTCGCCAATGCCGGCGGTGTTCGGATCGGTCGGCGAAGCAACGCCGGCGTCGAACAAGCCCCAGTGCTGGTGGACAGCAAGGGCCTGGGTGGCGCCCTATTTCCGACCGGCGACCTGCTGGTGGCCGGCGGGCGGTGGCTGGCGGTGTGGAGCCGCCAGGTCGGTCCGGGCGGGGAGTTCGCCCAGACCGAGCTGTTCAGCGCACAAACCCTCGGCCAGGGACATTGCTTTTCTGCCGGGCTGCACAAGCAGCGGCTGACGGACAGCCGCTTCAACGACGATGCTCCGACGCTCGCGCCGATCGGTGACGACGACGCCACGCCTCGACTGGTGTGGGAGCGCAACGACGGCGCCCAGGGTCTGCGCTCGAATTTGCGCGCCGGCCGACAGCCGTTCGACGATTGCCTGTGGCGCCACCACCGCTACACGGCCTATGGGGACCTCAACACCGAGCCCGACGCCACCAGGGGCCTGGAGTCCCGGCTGCTGACGTGGCGCCGTGACGGAGAAATCCTCGTGGACGGGGGCAGGGCCTTCGCACGGCGCGTACTGGGCAGTGGCTTCTCCCCTCGCATCAGCCACACGGGAGCCAGCACGCACGTGGCGTGGATCAATACAGCGTCCCACGTGAGCATCGCTCAGCGGGCGTTGGGCGGCGCCTGGACGGAGACGGACCTGACCCCGGACGCCGTCGCCTTCCAGCAGCTGGTCGCCGTCACCGGAACGGGCGGGAAGGCGACGGTGCTGATCTTCAGTCCCGGCACCGACCGCCTGACCGCGCGCACGCAGAGCTAGCCCTGTGAGTGCAGGTCCATGATGGACGCGCGTCCGTCACGGCGGGGCAAGCACCGGCACGTCAGGATGGCGTGCCGGTGCTGTCCAGCCTCTGCAGCGCCGGCCCGGCGACGGGGTGGTCGCGCAGCGCGGTGATCGTGGTCTCGGGCAGTGCGCGGAGCGCGAAGTGCAGCTCGGCCATGGAGCCGGGCTCCAGCCGCCTCACCCGTTCCCACCAGGTGCGTACGGTGGCCGCCCGGGCTTGTTGGGCCTGCGCGGTGCGGTCAGTACCGTCGAGGTGCTCCATCAGTGCCCTGGCCCAGGCCGCGTACGCCTCGCCAACGAGACGGGAGCGACTGGCGAAGCGTTGCAGGTTGACGGGCGACTGTGGGGCGCCGGACCCCTCGATGACCGTCTGATGCAAGCTTTCGATCTCCTCGATGGCAGTCGCCGCGGCGGCGACGGCGCCGAGGTTGTCGATGAGGCGCTGATGGTCGCCGGCGTCGGCGTAACGCTCCACGAGCGGTTCGGTTGTCCTCGTCGAGCGTGCCCGGCGCAGCGCAGCGGTGATGGCCGCCGCCCCACGATCGGCTGTCGCCGTCAGCTCCTGTGTGCGGCGCAGCACCCGGTCGGGGTCGTCGAAGCCACCGTTGGGCGGGTACTGCAACTCGGAGAGGGCGTCGGCCTCGGTCTGGTACAGCGCCAGCATCGCGATTGCTTGGTCCTCGGCGACGACGTCGACTACCACACCGATGCCGGGCAACCCTGAACGCGCCGAGCGGCCGCTGTTGAACGCGATCAGCCCGATCATCAGCACCCCGACCAGCAAGAGCCAGCGGGATCGCAACCGCCTTCGAGGAGTGGCGGTGGGCGCCAGTTCCTCAGCCGTTACCGATGACCCATCTGATGGGGGACGGGTCGCCGGCGGCAGACGGTGGACGTCACTTGGTCTGGCGGCTCGGGGCATGACCGAACCAGGGTAGGGCTATCGGCTCTCGCCCTGCGGCTCGACGACGTCGAAGTCGGCTCGGGCCACCTCGCGCCCATCGACCTCCAGCACCAGTTGGTAGCCGCTGTCGGCGTACTCGAACCGCTGCTCGTCGATCTCGTCGACCACCTCCTGGTTGCCGGTGAGCACCTCATGGTCCAGGCCTCGATGCACGGTCTGGCCGTGCGGGTCGACCAGGCGCCAGGACTCGGTGAACGGGCCGTCGACGTTGTACCAGTTGCGGACCACCGTGAAGCCCGCAGCGACCGCTGGGGCCGAGCCGGTCAGCTCGACGCGGTTGTCCAGTCCCGGCTTGATGGTCGCGCCGGTCCGCAGGAACAGGTCGCGATCGACGACCTTGGCGTACTTCAGTCGAGCACCCATCAGCGGGCCCTTTCCTTGCGCTTGTTCACCGCGTCGTCGATCTGGCGCCACAGGTCCTCGCGGACCTCCATCAGCGCCGCACGCAGGTCGGATTCGCCCGAGGTCGCCACGAACGGCGCAAACTTGGGCACGCGGCACTCCAGCGTCACGTTCTGCGAGTTGGTGTCGCGCTGTTTCACCGTCAGCAGCAGCTCGGTGCCGTCGGCGGGGAAGCGTCGCAGGCGCCGGTTCAGCTTTGACAGCCGGTCAACGACGCGGTCGCGCTCAGCGTCGCTGAAGCCAGGGCCAAGACGCAGCTGCTCCAGGCTGGCCCGTCCCTTGTCGGCGTCGCCGCCCGGCTCGCCGGTGCCGAGGCCGAGTTCTTCGACGTCAAGCTTGCGCAGTCGGGCGGCGACCAGGTCGGCCGACATGCCCGTCGACTGTTGCACCAACTCGACGACGCGGTCCCAGTCGTCGCCGGCGGCTTCCAGCTGCGAGCGGTCCAGCTTGGGAAACTCTTCAAGCACGTGGGACCGCAGCTCGGTGAAGTGGCGCTCCCAGACCTGATGTGTCAGCGGTTGCATGCACTCCTCCTCATCGGGTGTTTACAGTGCTGCCCCCACAGGCCTCCCAGAAACCCGCTGCCATGCCGATCCGCGTCGAGCGCAACCCGCCGCTGACCCCTCAGCTCACCGCTGCGCTCGTCGAGTTGTGGACGGTGGTGTCCAACGCCGGCGGTGCCGTGGGTTTCTTCCCGCCGGTGGGCACCGATGAGGTGCGGCCGGTCGCCGAGGCCGCATTCACCCGCGTCCGCCATGGCCACGACGACCTGGCCGTGGCGTTCGAGGGCGAGCGGCCGGTGGGTCTGGGACTGCTTGTCGCCGCCGACTCGCTGTTGCACCGACACCTGGGATCCGTCGAACGGCTGCAACGCCACCCCGACTGCTCAGGGCGCGGCGTGGCCTCGCGCGTGCTGGCGGAGCTGGAACAAGCCGCCCGCGACCGCGGCCTGCAGCGGGTGGTGCTGTCGGTGCGCGGCGGGACTGGGCTGGAGGCCTTCTACCTGGCCCGCGGCTACGCCTTGGAGGCCGCCCTGCTCCAGCGCGTGATGCTGGAAGACGGCGATGTCCGGGATCTGCTGATGCTCAGCAAGGTCCTGCATCCCGGGGCCGCTCCAGGTCCACGCCTGTCGGTCCTCCGGCTCGACGCCGGCTTGCCGTTGCCGGCCTACGCCCGTCCTGACGACGCGGGTTTGGACCTGTACGCGCGGGAGTCGGTGCGGCTCGGCCCAGGGCAGCGGGCCGTGGTGCCGACAGGGGTCGCCATCGCCCTGCCCGCCGGCCATGTGGGACTGGTGCACCCTCGCTCCGGCCTCGCCGCACGCCATGGCATCGCGCTGGTCAACGCGCCGGGCACCATCGACGCCGGCTACCGCGGCGAGGTCAAGGTCGTCGCGATCAACCTCGACCCGGTCGAGCCGGTGACCCTGGAGCGCGGCGAGCGGATCGCCCAGCTGCTGGTGCAGCGTGTCGAGCAGGTGGCGGTCGTTGAGGTCGACGCGTTGGACGCCACGGTGCGCGGGGAGGGTGGTTTCGGCTCGTCCGGACGCCTATGACCGACATCCGGCCGTGGTGCGCTGCACGCCATTCGGGTCATACGGTGCCGGGGTCGTCGCCGTCGGGGTGCTCACGCGACTCTCGCCTCCGACTGCGGATCGGGCACCCCACGGCGGCGGGAGTCGTCCTGCCGAGGTGCAAAGCGGCGGCGTAGCCCCTCGATGCCGACCCGGCCGCACCAGTCGCCGAAGCGCTCACCCGCGCCTCGCTCGGCCGCGAAGGCCACGAGCACCGGCCGCAGGGTCGTCGCGATGGCGTCGCCCGCGACGTGGTCGGCGTATCGGCCGTTCAGCCGCGTACCGTCGGCATCACCCCCCAAAAACAGGGTGTAGCGGTCCTTGCCACGCCCCACGATGCCGATCTCGGTGCTGTACGGCCGGGCGCAGCCGTTGGGGCAGCCGGTCATGCGCACATGCACGGCCTCCTGCGGGATGCCGGCGCCGGCCAGCTCGGCGCCCAGCGCGGTCAGCACGTCGGGCATCGCGCGCTCCGCCTCGGCCAGGGCCAGCCCGCAGGTCGGCAGCGCCGGGCAGGCGATTGCATGGCGTTGGATGGGGGCCAGCGCTTCGACCAACGGCACGCCATGGGCGGCCAGGACCGCTTCCACCGCGGGACGCTGGTCGTGCGCGAACCCCGTCAGGAGCACATCCTGGCGAGCGGTCAGGCGGATGCCTGGAGTCCAACGCTCCACGACGGCTCGCAGGGCCGTCCGCAGCGGGATGTCGCCGTCGATGATGCGACCGTTGGGGACCGGCACGCCGAGGAACCAGCGCTCACCGCGCTGCTGATGCCAGCCGAGGTGGTCGTGCGTGGCTTCCCACGACAGGTCGGGCGCTGCTGCCAGCGGCTTGCCAAGCCTGCGCACCACCTCGGCGGTGAAGGCTTCCAGACCCCACTCGTCGACGATGTACTTCAGCCGGGCGTGCTTGCGGTTCTCGCGGTCGCCATGGTCGCGGTGGATGCCGATGATGGCCTCGACCACCGCTCCCAGGTCCTGGGGTGCGACAGCACCCAGCACGTCGCTGAGTCGCGGGTAGGTCTCCGGCTTGTTATGGGTCATGCCAAGGCCGCCACCGGCGAGGATCGTGAAGGCGGTCACCTGGCCCGCCTGGAGTTGGGGCACGATGCCGATGTCATGGGTGTAAATGTCGACGCAGTTGTCGCCGGGGTGGGCAAAGCCGATTTTGAACTTGCGCGGTAGGTAGGTGGTGCCGTAGAGGGGTTCGACCTCGCCGTCGCGCGGGGGAGGCGTGGCCGACGCGGCACGTTCCCCGTCGACCCACAACTGCCAGTAGGCATCGGTGCGGGGCTTGAGGCGGCGAGCGAGCTCGGCGGCGGCGGATTGCAGCCCCGCGAGTTCGCGGTCGGCCAAGGGCGCCGGGCAGGCCACGATGTTGCGGACGACGTCGCCACAGGCGGCCAGGGTGGTGACGAGAGACTCGTTGAGCCGCCGGACGAGGGCGTGCAGATCGCCTTTGTGGATGAAGTGGAACTGGATGCCTTCACGGGTCGTGACGCGCAGGCTGGCGTTGCCGACCTCGCCGGCGAGGCGATCCATCGCCATGTACTGCTCGGCGGTCAGCGCCCCCCCGGGGATGCTGGCGCGCACCATGCAGCGATAGTCCGGCGACAGACCCATCCGGCCCCGCTCACGGCGGACGTCACGGTCATCCTGCTGGTAGATGCCATGAAACTTCAGCAGGCTGACGCTGTCCGCGCCAAACGCTGAGGTGTCGGTGGCCAGTTCGCCGGCGATGTCTCCGGCCAGGTGGTCGCTGGAAGCCTTGACGTCTTCGGCGCTGCGCTGGCTCACGAGAGCCCTCCGATGGTTGCTCAACTACGGCGAACCCACTCAGGGATTGCCCGGCGACCGTAGGAGCAGCGGTGGTGGGTGCCGCCAGTAGCAACCGTTCTTACGTCGGGTGCGGCACGGTTGCGGCCCCTGCGGGGCTGGGGCAGGATGGCCACTGGCTCCGGAGACGCTTCCGGGACACGCGGACGTGGCTCAGTGGTAGAGCACCACCTTGCCAAGGTGGGGGTCGCGGGTTCGAATCCCGTCGTCCGCTCCACCTAAACCCTGGTGTCCGCCGGTGGCTTGCAGGCGCCGCGCGGCCGCCCGTCAAGGCTGGCGGCAGGTGCGCGTCGTTGACGACAGGTTGCGTCGGGGCTCGATGAGCCAGGTCCGACGGGAAGGATTCCTAGCGGGCTGCGGTTCGCCATTCGGATGAGTCAAGGGCACGTGACTGGCGGGTTATCGGTGTCGCAGCTGGAGGCCGTCTCCGCACGTATCGCGGTCGAGCGGGAGTCGACGGCCGCCCGGATGGCGGCGCTGACCCGCGAATTCGACGAGATCGTCGAGTCCTCAGCCATCGCGCCTCCCGACGACGAGCATGACCCCGAGGGCGCAACGATCGCCTTCGAGCGGGCGCAAGTCGCTGCCCTGCTGGCGCACGCGCAACGCCACCTGGTCGACCTGGAGTTCGCCATGAGGCGGCTTCCACAGGGCACGTACGGCGTCTGCGAACACTGTGGACGACAGATTGTGCTCGAACGTCTGCTGGCCCGTCCGACGGCGCGGACCTGCGTCGCGTGTGCGTGAATGGCAGGCTCCAACCAGACAGACAGGAGCGTCGATGATCCTCGTGACCGGCCCTACGGGAACGGTTGGCTCGGCCTTGCTGCCGCAGCTGCCAAGTCAAGGCGCAACCGTCCGCGCGCTCGCCCACTCGCCAGCGAGCCGCAGCCTGATCGAGGGCCACGGTGCTGAGGCGGTCGACGGCGATTTCGACCAGCCGAGCAGCCTCGAGCGGGCGATGGACGGCTGCGAGCAACTCTTCTTGTTGTCGCCTGCTGGACCCGAGCAGCCGCAGCGAGAGCAGCGTGCGATCGATATCGCCCGCAGCGTCGGGGTGCAGCACGTTGCGGCGCTGTCGGTGATGGGTGCGAGCCACTCGTCGCCGGTGGCTTTCGCCCGCTGGCACGCCGAGATCGACGATTACCTGGCTGGCTCCGGACTGGACTACACGATCCTGCGGCCGGCTGGGTTCATGCAGACCCACCTCCTGCCGGTCGAAACGGTCACGCGCGAGGGCGTCTGGTACGGCATGTGCGGTGACGGCGTCGCCGGGTTCATCGACGCGCGCGACGTGGCTGCGGTGGCGGCGCACGTGCTGACGACGCCGGGGCACACGGGAGCCACCTACGAGCTGACCGGTCCGGCACCCATTTCCATGCCGAGGGCGGCGGCTGCGCTGTCGCAGGTCCTCGGCCACCAGGTCCGCTACATCGACGTTCCGGCCGATCAGTACCGCGCCAACCTCGGCCAAGCCGGATTGCCTGACTGGATCGTCAACTCGCTGGTCGGGCTGTATCAAGGCATTCGCCAGGGCCATGCGGCCACGGTGACCAACGAGGTCGAAAAGGCGACCGGCCGCCCCGCCCGCGCGTATCGCGACTTCGCCGAGGATCACAAGGGCGCCTTCACCGCGGCCTGAGTTTGCTATGGCGGGAGGTAGTACTCGAGTGCTACCGTAGCGTTCATGCCCGTCAAGAAGATGTCGGTCGCGTTGGATTCCGAGGTTGCTGCCGCTGCTGCCTCGGCCGCCGAGGCGCACGGCAGGAGTCTCTCCTCCTGGCTCACTGACGCGGCGCGCAGCCAGTTGCGCATTGAGCAAGGGCTGGCAGCGGTGCGGGCGTGGGAGGAAGAGCAAGGGGCGTTGACCGCGGAGGAGACCGCCTCCGCAGACGCCATCTTGGATGATCTGCTGGCAAGGCCTTCCCGCCGCAGCGCGTGATTGTCTATGACACCGGCGCCTTGGTGGCTGCGGAGCGCAGCAGCCGACAACTGTGGGCGTTGCACGCCGCCGCCCTGCGCAAGTCGCTCAGTCCGTTGGTGCCGGCTGGGATGCTCGCCCAAGCCTGGCGAGGTGGACCGCAGGCCAACCTCTCCCGGTTGCTGGCCGGCTGCACAGTCATGCCCCTGGACGAGCCGTTCGCTCGGGCGGCCGGGACATTGTGCGGCCGCGCCGGCACCACTGACGTCGTCGATGCCGCGGTGGTCATTCTGGCTCAACTCGCCGGCGCGACGATTGTCACCGGCGATCCCGATGACGTGCATCGTCTCGTCGAAGCTGCCGGCGGGATCCCTGCCAAGGTCCACGCCATCTGAGGACGCCGCCGTCGGGCGGCCCAGGCGGTTCGTGCGTGTGGCGCACGCCGCACCTGGCAAAGATGTGTCCCGATGACGTTGCCCATCCTGCTGCTCGGGCCTGTGCTGCGCCGTGTCGAACGGCGGCGCGTCTGCGTGTTCGTCGCCACCAGCGCGCCGGCACGCGTCCGGGCCGAGGTCTTCGACCTGGGTCCCGACGGGCGTGCGGACCCTGCGCGGATCGGCGCTGATGAGGCGGAATCCGTTCGCTTGGGTGAACGGCTGTATGTCCACCTCGTCACCGTGCAGCCTGACGCCGGCGTATTTCCGGGCGACCGGCTCCTGGCCTACGACGTCGAGCTGAGCAACGGCGACGACACCGGCGCACAGCGGCTGGGCGATCTCGGACTGCTCAGTGGCCGCGGCCGAATCACCTACGGCGACCTGGCGCTGCCTACCTTCTTCATCCGGGATGGGGTCGAAGCATTGCACCTGCTGCACGGCTCGTGCCGCCTGCTGCACGGCAAGGGCGAGGACGGCCTGCTGTCAGCCGACGAGGTGATCGGCGACCACGCCCGTGACGTGGGCCAGCGCCCCAGCGCGTTGTTGCTCACCGGTGACCAGATCTATGGCGACGAGGTCGCCGGGCCGTTGATCCGGCACCTGACCGACCTGGGGAGCCGGCTTCGGGGGCCAGACGACGAGGTGTCAGTGCCGGGGATGCCGGCGTTGTCGACGATCCCGGTCTACGGCCGCCAGGACCTGGTGGCCGAGCGTGCCGCCTTCACCTCGAGCAAGGCGGGCAACCACATCCTCAGCTTCGGCGAGTTCGCGGCCATGTACCTGACGGCATGGAACGAGAAGATCTGGCCGGCTTTCCCCTCCGCCGAGGAGGCGATCCCGGCCACCGGCGCCGGCAGAATCGACGTGCTCAAGCTGCGTCGCAAGTACGCGACGGAGCTGCGGGGCCTACAGGAGGCCCGACGCGCCCTACCCGCGATCCGCAGGGTGTTCGCCAACGTGCCCACCTACATGATCTTCGACGACCACGACGTGACCGACGACTGGAACCTCACGGCGGGGTGGCGGGATCGCGTCCGGGCCAGTCCCAGCGGTCGGCGCGCCGTGGCCAACGCCCTCGCCACGTTTTGGGCCTTCCAGGGCTGGGGCAACGATCCCGACCTGTTCGACGACGACTTCAAACGGACGATCACGGGCTTTCTGGCAGCCGAACCCACCGTCGATGGGGCGCAGTTCGACACGTCGCTGTGGTCGTTCGACCGCTGGAGTTTCGCCGCCCCCACCGACCCGCCGACGATCATGCTGGACACCCGCACGCAACGCAGCTTCGACGATCAGGAGGATGCCGCCCGCCTGCTGGGCCCGGGCGAGCGCCAGCGGTTGCTGACACTTTGTCACGACGCCGGACACCAGCGCGGCGAGCCGCTCATCGTCGTTTCGGCCGTGCCGGTTTTCGGGTTGGAGCTGCAGGAGCGCCGCCAGAAGTTCCTGGTGGACAAGGTGGGGCCTTACGAAATCGACTTCGAGGCCTGGCACTCCAACCTCGCGGGGCTGGTCGACTTCATGCGGCTGCTCATCGACGATCTGGGGTTGACATCGTGCGTGCTGCTGTCCGGAGACGTGCACTACGGCCTGAACGTGCAAGCTGACTTCGCCGTTGGCCAGCACAGGCTTTCGGTGGCCCAACTGGTGAGCAGCTCCCTGAAGCACAGCGGCATGGCCAGCAGGATCGTGCTGCAGCTGGTTGGCAACATCGGGACGCCCTTCCACGCGCGTTTTGGCTGGGACCGCCCCCCGACCATGAGCGGCCGCAGCGGCCTGCGGCGCCATCTGTTGACCCGCGCGGCCAACACCGACGAATGGAGCGAGGACTCACCGGTGTTCCTCGCCCCCTCCCTCGCGGTGCACCTGCACCTGGACCAGTCGCCCGTCTACCGCGAGTCGCGGCGCTACCTGCGACCGACGGAGGGAGGGCCCTCACCGCTGATCGGCGAGAACAACATCGGTCTGGTCAGCTACCGCGGCGACGGGGTGGTTCACCGGCTGCTGGGCCGGGGCCGGCGAGGCATGCGCGTCTCCACCGTCACGTTCCCCCTCAAAGCCCAGCCGTCGTGACAGATCGAGGGTGACCGAGTTGGGAGGCTGACGACCCGGTGGGCGGGCGAGGGGAGCGCACCGCGCTCCCCGGCGGGTGGGGATCAGAAGGGCAGGGCCGTCAGCCTTGGGTAGGCGGGTCAGTCAATGATGGTCACGCGGATGCGCTCGCTGTTGGTGACCGTCTGGTCCATCTGCTGGGTGCTGCGGTCGTGGATCCTGCCGCCGAGGATCAGGCGGCTGCTGAGGGTGTCGTTGCGCAGGTCGCTGCGCATCTGCTCCAGCAGGTCGTCGAACGAGGCCGCCGCTCCCACCTGGCCGGTGTGGTGCGGAGGGCCTCCGAAGACGCGAAGCACGCCGTTGGACCGGGCGTCCTTGGGAATGCGCACGGTCATGTCTGCGACGGTGTTGGCCTGGTTCTCCTCGTAGGGGTTGAGCCTTGCTTTGATGTGCAACCGGGTTCCTGGGCGCGCGCGCACCCGTCGCACCTCGCGATACGGGCCGTCATCCTTGGCAACCCGCACCCTGGTCAGGCGGTACAGGTTGACCCGCTGGCGTACGTTCACCTGGTTGAACTCCACGCCCGTGAAGTCGATCTCTTCGTAGCTCTGCGACTCCAGCCGGTCGATCATGTGGCTGAACTCGTGCAGCGCCTCGTAGGCGATCTCCCAGCGGCTCGCGGCCACATTGGAGCGGCGCAGCCGCCACGGGGTGCCGTCCTCGCGAGTCCCGGTGATGGTGAAGTCGATCTCGGCGCTGCCTTCGCTGAACTGGTCCATGGTGTCGATGATCTGCAGGTACTGGTGGTACCAGGCCACGAACGGCAGGTAGTTCGACACGGTCACCTGGGTGCTGCCCTGCTGGAGGTTGCCGGTGTTGCGGGCTGCTGTGGTGGACGTCACCGGGATCGGGTCGAGCGGCTGGCCAAAGTCGGCACGGATCCCCGCGCCGCGGTCCTGGTCCACGGCACCAGCGCTGGCGCCGACGGTGGCGAGCTTGTAGGACCCGAACACGGCGTCGGGTATGACGGTGATCGCGCGTGCGGTATTGGCGCCCATCCGCGTCTTGCCTTCGAAGAAGAACGGATGGCCGAACGCCATGGCCTTGCCGTCACAGGTGTACGTGGTCGTGCCGACACCGGCCAAGGTCAGGTCGCCGTAGGACAGCGCGGCGGCAAAGTTGCTGCCAGGCGGGAAGTCGGCGGCACTGGCCGTCGCACTGGAATCGGCGGCTGACGAGCCTGCGGAGCCTGGCAGCAGACGCACGTTGTGGGCTCGCCGGTCGAGCTTGCGCTGCGCTCGCTCCAGGGCGCGCGGACCCGCCCCGGGGACGCGGACCGGCACGCGCATCGAGCCCATGGTGCTGCCGACGTCTTCAGCCGAGTCCTGGATGGCCGTGGCGATCGTGCGCCGCATGGCCGCGTCGACGTGCACCCTCGCGGCGGCACCAGTGGCACTGCCGTAGTTGCGCACCCGCTCCATCTCAGCGGCCGGCGTGAGCCCGGCGATGAAGGACGCGCCGTAGGAGAACGAGTAGGCGACCGCGCCGAGGAGTTGCTCCTCGTCGTTGTCGGTGATGTAGACCGGTGAGCCGGACATCCCGGCCCACACTCCGCCCACCTCGTCGATGGCCGGGCTGTGCAACTCGGCCACGATGATGTCGCGCCCCGGCAGCGGCTCGCCGGGCAGCACGCCGAGGACCTCGGCCTGGAACGGCTCCGGCTGCGTGCCGCGGGACACGGTGTAGCCGGTCCCGGTCAGGGCGACACCGGACTCCTCGGCGTCAGCCAGCAGTTCGTTGACGCGGTCGACCGACATGATCGTCGGGCAGTCGTTGATGGGAGCCCCCGCGGCCGGTGCGGCCAACACGGCGGCGAACAAGCTCATCGTGGCCACCGACGACCACAGCCGTCGGGACGAACGACGTGCAGCAGTGCGATGCAGATGCATGGAGCCCTCCCCACAAGAGGGCCTCGCCACCAGGGCGCAGCCCGGCCGGTGCCGGGCATGCATGCCTGGCAATGCCTGTGACGCACGCGGATCCGGAAAGGTTCCAAAGAGATTTCCGGAGAGGACGCGGGCGGGATGCATCGCGGGAAAGCGAGCTTTGGTCCAGCCGTATCAGGTTGCGTCCTGAGGACGCACTGCCCAGGCTTAGAAGCGGGGGATGGCGCGGTCGAGGTTGGCTGCGGCTCCGTCCTACTCCACGACCCAGGACAATCGCGTGCCCCCCGCGCCCACGGCTCAAATCGATGGTCGTAGCGGACTGTCACCCATAGGAACGGCCCCGTCCAAAGCCAGTGCCTGGGAGGTTCGAACTCGGTAACGCGGAACGTCGAGTGGCTGCCGCCTTGTAGACGAGACGCCCCGGCGGACTGCGGCGTGAGAGATCCGGGCGGTGCAAGGTCGACTGCACGGATGTGCGCCGCCCACTCCGGCCAGCGCTCGACCTGGGCCAGCCGCTGCCGGGCATGCATGTCTGGCATTGCCTGTGACGCGCGCGAATCCTGAAAGACTCCAAGAGATCTTCGGACAGGAGCCTGCCGATGTCACGTGACCCCGCCGCTTGGAGGCTCGAACAGCGCGCCACCACCACGCGCGGCCAGATAGCCTGGGACGTACTCGGGAACGGCCCTCCGGTGGTGCTGGTGCACGGAACGCCCAGCCGATCGGTGCTGTGGCGCGATGTCGCCTCATTGCTCGCCGAGCGCTTCGAGGTCTACGTCTTCGACCTGCTCGGCTTCGGCCAGTCGGAACGGTATGCGCAGCAGGAGGTGTCCATCCGCATCCACGGCGAGGTGCTCGCTGAACTCGTGCAGGCCTGGGGCTTGGAGGCGCCGACCCTGGTCGGGCACGACATCGGCGCCGCCGCCGTCCTGCGAGCGCACCTCCTCGAGGGCACCCCGGCTCGGAACATCGTCCTGGTCGACGCGGTCGTGCTGCGTCCGTGGATTACGCCGCCCACCCGCCACCTCAAGGCGCACCTCGACGTCTACCGGAGCATGCCGACGCATATCTTCCGCGAGGTCGCCGCGGCGCACTTGCGCACCGCCACCGAGCAGCCGATGGAGCCGGCCGTGTTCGCCGCCTACTTCGATCAGTGGGAAGGCGAGCGCGGTCAGCAGCTGTGGCTGCGCAACGTCGGTGGGTTCGACGAGCAGGACACCGTCGACTTTGAGCCCCTGCTGGACGGGATGCAGACGCCGACCCGCGTCGTGTGGGGTGAGCAGGACCGGTGGCTACCCGTTGAGGTCAGCGCGACGATCCAGTCCCGACTGCCCCAGGCTGACCGCGTTGTCGTCCCGGCCGCCGGGCACTTCTCCCCGGAAGATCAGCCGAACGGGGTGGCCGAGGCGATCGCGGACTTCATGTCATGAGACGGGCCGTCGCCGATGTCGCCTCGTTGCTCGCCGAGGGGTTCAGGCTTTGGTGTTGTCGAGGTACTGGAGGAGCTCGTGCGCGGCAAGCTCGACGTCCTTGTGTCGCCACTCCGCGGCCCGGTACTGACAAGCGATGAGACCCATCCGATGGACGCGACGGAAGTCCCCGTACACGAACGCGTACCTCGCCTTGGTGTGGTCGTTCGCTCCGTCGGTGAGTCCCAGATGCCACTCGCCGTACTCGTCCCATGAGTGCGACTCCAAGAATGCGTTCTCGTCGTCGGCAGTGGGTTGGACGTCGCCCCACGAGCTGTCGAGCACGTACTGGTGACCGTCGATGAGCCGTCTGGCTCGCGCCACCGCAAGGTCGCTGACGAAGTAGGAAGCCATAGCCTTATTCTGACCAAGTCGTAGCGCCTTAGTCGGCTGGTAGTCCACCGATCGAATGCCCGAAAAGGACGCCGCACCATGGATTGGACGCTAGAAGTGGTGGTGGTGGTGCCCGTGTCGGACGTGGACCGGGCGAAGAGCTTCTACGCCGCGGCTGACGTCTATGGCGCCGCCGCCTCGACCTCGGGATCGCTTACCGGAGTGAGGGGTGTAGCTGTGGCCCGGCTCATCGCTGGTTGGCACACTGCCGGGATGCGGCTGCGCGACACCATCCCCGCCATGCCAGTTCTGGACGTGAGCGCGTCGCTGGCCTTCTATGGGGACCGGCTGGGTTTCGACGACTGCGGGCCAGCGAGGTACTCCACCCGGTCTCGAAGAACGGCCTGTCGGTCACGGACTTCGGAACACGTGAGTTCGCGACGCTGGACTGTGACGGCAACCTGCTGACCTTCTATCAGTCCGCCGACCACCGCACCGGCCAACGGCATGTCGGTGAGGACGCCGGGTTGCCACCGAGCGAGGTGGTCAGGACCGGCGCGGTGGCTGATGGCAGGGAGCTGGCCGCCGCCTTCGTGGAGCGGCTGGAGCGCCGTGACTGGGATGGCCTCGGCGAGCTGCTGCATCCCGGCGTCGTCTATGAGATTGCCCAGAGCCGGGAGCGGATCCGGGGCCGCGACCGCTACATCCAGTTCAACGCCGACGGCTGGATCACCAAGGTCACCGACTTCTGGCCGGAGCCGTACGAGCCCCCACCCGGCCGGGAGCACCTGGTGGAGCGCTGGTGATCCTCTGAGGCGCCGGGGTCAGCGCCGCTCACGAGCGCTTTGGACGATCCACTGGCGACCAGCGTCCGGTCCATGGCGATGTGGCGCGACCCATAAGCCAGGCCATGCCGAGGCGTGACGGGCGAACCTCGACGGGGCGCCCCCGCCGGTCATGGTGGGCGTATGGCGCAGCGATGTGGGCGGTGGTCTTCGCCATCCGCGGCGCTTACTGGGCAACGGGTGGCACCGTTGGACTGGGCACGCTGTCGCAGGGCATCCGGAATGCCGCCGCAGCTGGCGACCCGACGCTGTACGCCGCGTTGTGGATCACCGTGGTCCTCGAGGTTGCCGGGGTGGTCGTGGCGCTGGCCCTCGCGCGCGGCGCTCAGCCTCAGCTGACCCGGGTGGCGCTCACGCTTGCCGGGACAGGCGCCGGCACAATGCTCGTGGCCCACGGGGCGCTGTTCGTCGGCTTCGGCCTCGTTGCTGTCCTGAACGGCCAGCCGGTGTCGAGTGAGTTGCGCTGGTACGCGTTGTTGTGGGAGCCCTGGTTCCTCTTGGGCGGGGCGCTGTTCTTGCTGGCTGTGCGCTCTTTCGCTGAGGGTGGGCTGCGGGACCCGGGCATCACGCTCGGCCGTACGGCCGGCGTTCTTGGGGGTCTCGCGACGGCCGCGGCGCCGTTCGTAGTGTCGGCACTGGCAGGCTCATGAGTCCAGCGGCATGACCGTCCGTCCCCGGTGACCAGGACACACGCTCAGGGTCAACGAGAATCGGCCCGTCGAGCGATGAGTTCGCGTCACTCTTCTGGTCGGCACGGTCATGAGCACACCAAAGCCAAGGGAACCAAGTGTCCAGCCGGGCAGGCTGTCGGCCGGCGCTATCCGGCCACGGGGTGACGCGACCTGGCCTGGCGTCACCAGCCGCCCGGCGAGGTCGGCCTGGACGACGAACCAGCGGACGGCGGTAGTACTCCAGCGCCTCTCGGGCGGCTGCTGCACGGCGACGGGCACAGCTGGGCTCACCGCCGCCCGGTCGTCGAGGAGTTTGCGAAGCAGCACGACCATTGTCGCCTGCCGGCGGGTGTCAGCTTGCGCGGCCGGCCTGGCACTCCTGGGCCGAACAGTACGAACGCCCGTTCACGACCCACCATGCATCGAGTCTGGCAGGCAGCGTGCGCAGACGTCACGCGCTCGGCATAAGCCTGATTCGATCCTCCTCCCGCCCGGCCAGGCCAAGCGCCGGGGCCGGCCGTATCGTGGCGGGCGTGGAGCCCGCAGACCCGGTGGCAGCGGACCGCGCCCGCAGCGCCGCGGCGTTCGCGGCGATGAGCGACGTGGTGCTGGCGATCGCCGGCGAGCTGTCATTAGAGGTGGTGCTGGACCAGATGGTCGCCGCCGCCCGCGACCTCGTTGACGCCCGCTACGCCGCGCTCGGCGTCCCCGACGCCGAAGGCACCGGCTTCGCCCGCTTCGTCACCGTTGGGATGAGCGACGAGCTGATCGACGCGATCGGGCCCTTGCCGCGCACCCATGGCCTGCTCGGGGCGATGCTGACCGACCCGGCGCCGTTCCGCACCGACGACATCACGACCGACGCCCGTTTCCAGTGGTGGCCGTCCGCGCATCCTCGGATGGGCTCGTTTCTCGGCGTGCCGATCCTGTCCAAGGGTGACGTCGTCGGCGCCTTCTACCTGACCGACAAGCTGGGCGCGGTCAGCTTCGACGAGGACGACCAGGCGCTGATCGAGCTGCTGGCCGCCCACGCGGCCATCGCCATCGACAACGCCGCGCTGTTCGAACGCAGTCGTGAGGCCAGCGTCGCGCAGGAGCGCAGCCGCCTGGCCCAGGAGCTGCACGACACGATGACGCAGAACCTGTTCAGTCTGTCGCTGACGGCCGAGGCGGCGGCCAGCCGGGTCCGCAGCGATCCCGACCGCGCCGAGCAGGAGCTGCGGCGCGTGCAGGCGCTGGCTCGCGACACCATGGCCGAGTTGCGCGCGCTGATCTGGGAGTTGCAACCGCCACAGCTGGCCGCCGACGGCCTCGTCGCCAACCTGCGCAAGCGTGTCGCGCTGTTGTCTCGCGCCCACCACGTCCCCATCACCCTCACCCACCACGGCGACCGGCCCGACCCGAGCGTCGAGCTGCAGGTGCTGCGCATCGCCCAGGAGGCGCTGCACAACGCGCTGCGCCACGCCCAAGCCAGCGCCATCCGGGTGGTGCTCGACATCGATGCTGATGGCCTTCGGCTGGTGGTCGCCGACGACGGGCGTGGGTTCGACCCGGACGCCCGCGCCATTAGCGCGCGGCGGATGGGGCTGACGTCGATGCGGGAGCGGGCGCGCACCCTGCGCGGCCGATTGGACGTCGACTCCGCCCCGGGACGCGGCACGACGGTCACCCTGCGGGTGCCGCGTGGCTGACCCGATCCGTGTGCTCCTCGCCGACGACCACCCGGTGGTACGTCAAGGGCTGCGGACCTTCCTGGAATCCCGAGACGGGATCGCGGTCGTCGGCGAGGCGGCCGACGGCGTCGAGGCCGTCGCGATGGCCGCTCGACTGCGGCCCGACGTGGTCGTCATGGACCTGGTCATGCCCGGCATGGACGGCGTCGCCGCGACCAAGCGCATCGCCGGCAGCGAGACGGCGCCTCGGGTATTGGTGCTGACCAGCTTCGCCGGACAGGAACAGGTGCTACCGGCGGTGCGGGCGGGTGCCGCCGGCTACCTGCTCAAGGACGCCGAGCCGGGGGAGGTGGAGGCCGCCATCCGCCAGGTCGCCGCCGGCGAGTCCCTGCTGCACCCTCGGGCTGCGGCGCACCTGATGGCCGAGGTGGCGACCGACTCACCGACCGTGCCATCGCGCGCCAGCCTCACGCCACGCGAACTCGAGGTCCTTCGCCTGCTCGGCGGCGGCTTGTCCAACCGCGGGCTGGCCCGCGAACTCGTCATCTCCGAAAAGACGGTCAAGACTCACGTGTCCAGCATCCTGTCCAAGTTGGGGCTTGCCGACCGCACCCAGGCCGCCCTGTACGCGGTCCGCGAGGGACTGGTGGAGTCGGGGGAGGGCCGGCCGGTGGGCGGGGATCAAAGGGGCTCGTAGCCCGGCCAGCGTGGGGTCCTAGGACCATTGACCCAGACAGGTCCGGTCCGGCGACGGATGCCGGCGGGCGTGAGCGTTCCTACCGTTGTGTCCTACCGCTTCGCTACATGAGGACAGCGTTGGGGTTACCAACAACGACAGGACCGTCCATGCCCCGCACCGCCCTGATCACCGGCGCCTCCCGTGGGCTCGGGCTCGCCCTTGCCCGCGCGCTGGCCAGCGACGGCTGGCAGCTTGTCGTCGACGCCCGTGGCGCCGACGATCTGGGACGGGCCGCCGCCGAGTTGGAGGAGCGGACCACCGTGGTCGCGCTGGCCGGCGACATCGGCGACGAGACCCACCGCCAAGCGCTGGCCGCCGCCGCCGCCGAGCTGGGCGGCCTGGACGCGCTGGTCCACAACGCCAGCATCCTCGGGCCCAGTCCCCAGCCGGCCCTGGCCGACTACCCGCTAGAGGTGCTGGAACGCGTCTACGCGATCAACGCGCTTGCGCCGCTGCGGCTGACGCAGCTGCTGCTGAGCCACCTGCGACCCGGCGCCCGGATCGTGGCCGTCACCTCCGACGCAGCCGTGGAGGCCTACGAGGGCTGGGGCGGCTACGGGTCGTCCAAGGCCGCCTTGGAGCAGCTGGCCGCGGTGCTGGCCACAGAGCTACCCGCCCTGCGGGTCTACCGGGTGGACCCCGGCGACATGAACACCCGCATGCAGGCCGATGCTTTCCCCGGCGAGGACGTCTCCGATCGCCCGCCGCCGGAGGACAGCGTGCCGGGTCTGCTGCGGCTGCTCGACGGCGACCTGCCGAGCGGCCGTTACCAGGCACGGGCGCTGGTCGCGACGGGGGTGGGTGTGCGATGACCGCCGTACTGGAGCCGCTGGACGGCGACACAACCGACGGTGCGGCGCTGGACTTCGCGCTGCCCGACGAGTTGGTGGCGACCGCGCCGCCGGAGGCTCGAGGGCTGGACCGCGACGGCGTGCGGCTGCTGGTGGCGTCGCGCGGCGACGGCGGCCTGGTCGACGCGACCTTCGCCGACCTCGGCGACGTTCTGCTGCCCGGTGACCTGCTCGTGGTCAACACCTCGGCGACGCTGCCGGCCGCGATCCCTTCGCGCGATCATCTGCTGGTCCACCTGTCGACCCAGCTCCCAGACGGTTCCTGGCTGGTCGAGCTGCGCCGTCCCGCCGGTGCCGGCAGCCTGGCGTATCCCCACGGTCACGCGGGCATGGCTTTGGCGCTGCCGGCGGGCGGGTCCGTGGAACTGCTCGCGCCGCAGCCTCGGCCCGGACGAGCCGCCGAAGGACGGGCACGGCTGTGGGTTGCGCAGGTGCGCGTCCCCGGCGAGCTGCTCGAGTACCTGCACCGTCACGGACGCCCGATCCGCTACGGCGCCCAAGCCGGAAACTGGCCGCTGGCGGCCTACCAGACCGTCTTCGCCGACGAGGCGGGCAGTGCCGAGATGCCCAGCGCCGGCCGGGCCTTCACCCCAGAGCTGGTTACGGACCTGGTGACCCGAGGAATCGGCATCAGCCCGATCCTGCTGCACACCGGGGTGTCGTCCCAGGAGGCCGACGAGCCGCCGTACGCCGAGCGCTACCGCGTCCCGGCGGTCACCGCGCAACGTGTCAACACTGCCCGAGCGACGGGCGGGCGGGTCATCGCCGTCGGCACGACGGTGACCCGAGCACTGGAGACCACCGCCGACGCCAACGGCGTCGTCCACGCCGGCGAGGGCTGGACCGAGCACGTGGTGTCAGTGGCGGGCGGCGTGCACGCGGTGGACGGCATCATCAGCGGCTGGCACGAGCCGCGCGCCTCCCACCTGGCGCTGCTGGAGGCCATCGCCGGGCGCGAGCTGCTACAGCGCAGTTATTTGGCGGCGCTGGCCGGCGGCTACCGCTGGCATGAGTTCGGCGACCTGCACCTCATCGTCTGAACTGATCACCGCGGGCGACGCCAGACTCCCGCGTCGAACGACGCTGCGCTCCCGCAGGATCAGCGCTACTGATGTTGGCGCATATACCAGGCTGGCCTGATGGATACTGGTGGCCCTGCGAGAGGGAGGTGCTCGTGACCAAGAAGCTCATCGATGTTGACGAAGTCAGTCTCGCTCAGGCCAGCCAGATCCTAGGCGCGGACACCATGAAGGACACCGTGAATCGGGCTCTTCGCGAAGTGATCCATCTCGCACGACGGCGTGCCCACGCCCAGCGTCTGGCCAGCATGGACGGGCTCGACCTCGACGACAACTCGGTGATGGCGGAAGCGTGGCGTTGACGGCGATCTACCTCGCCGACAAGAGCGCACTCGCCCGCATGACGGTGGCAGCGGTGCGCGGCCGTCTGGAACCGCTGCTAGTGGAGGGGCTCATCGCCTCGTGCGGCATCATCAATCTCGAGTTGGGGTACTCCGCCAGAAACGCGAACACGCATGAGGCGGTGGCAAGCGAGCGCCGTTCGCTTCCCCGAGCCACGCTTGACGACGAGGTGTTCGACCGCGCGCTGGAAGTTCAGGGGCTTGCTGGCCTTGCGCGGGCAGCACCGTTTGCCGATACCGGATCTCATCATCGCTGCCTGTACCGAGCGGGCTGGGCTGACGGTGCTCCATTACGATGCTGATTTCGAGCGAATCGCCGGAGTGACTCACCAGCCGCACGAATGGGTCGTCCAGCGCGGCACCGTTTGACCCAGCGGCTTCAGGCCGGACGTGATTCTGGGCTGCCCTCGAGGAGTGAAGCGGTGGGGCGTTCAGGGTTGGGGCTTTCGATGCACAGCAGCTTGACCGTCTCGCCGCCGAGGACCTCGAAGCCGTGGTCGGTTCCGGCTGGCGCCACGATCACCGTGCCGGCCGCCGCGTCGATGGTCTGCCCATCCACGGTCCAGCGCATCCTGCCCGAGCGCATGACCAGTACGTGGTGCTCGGCGTGGGTGTGCAGCTCCGCGCGCTCACCCGGTTCGTGTGAGTGCACGTACACCGCCATCGACGGGAACATGATCGACTCGTTGGGCGTTTCAGGGGTGACGATGCGGGTCGCGGTCGGCTCGTCGGTGTACTCGACCATTCGCAATCTCCTCCATGGCGCGGCCGGCTGCCCCTCAACCGCATTCAAGCACGGCGTTGGAACAGGCCCTTGACGTACGCGGCTTGGCCCACGTGCTGGAGCGCGTCGCTGTTGACGCTGAGCAGGCGGATGCCGACGGTGACCGGGGGATCGTACGAACGGTCGATGATCCGGTCGAAGTCGGCGGTGCCCAGGCTGTCCAGGTACCGGCTGGTCGCCTCGGCGACCTGGTCGTGGTAGTCCAGCAGCGGTTGGGGTCCGTCCGGCGTGACGGCCTGCACCTGCGGGGGTGAGGAACCGAAGCCCGTGTCCATGGCGCCGGCCGGTAGCCCGAAGCGCGTGGCCCACCCGTCGCGAACCCAGACCTGCTCGCGATCGGCGATCCCGCAGACATGGTCGTCGACAACCCGCGTCAGATGCCACACCAACCAGCCGATCGGGTTGGCCTCCGCGTCGGGCAGCCACCGCAGCGCTTCGGTGTCCAGGCCCTCGACGGTGTCGTGGACCAGCCCACGGATCTCCTCGAGCGAGTACGCCAG
>Ga0136619_10000085_pt1 | contig 31463 bp, 32 predicted proteins | sample AntDrymUQ3532106_2_FD_104807 | JGI IMG/M metagenome (GOLD analysis project Ga0136619, IMG submission 104807) | Polar desert sand microbial communities from Dry Valleys, Antarctica - metaG UQ353 (21.06) | ecosystem: Environmental > Terrestrial > Soil > Desert | place: Antarctica: Dry Valley...
GCCGGCTGCCCATCCCGGCCGGATTCGACCCTGCGTCGCGTGTACGGGGATGGGCGCCCGATGGCGCCAGCCGGTGGAGGCGGCGCAGCGCAGCAGCACCCAGGCCATACGGGCCGCCGCCTTGGCGGTCGGCCATGGGCGGCCGGTCACCTTGGAGGTGCCAGCGCGGACGCGGTAGGCCACGGCCACCTCGCCGACCCGCAGACCGGCGCGGCCTGCCCGCAGCACCATCTCCAGCGGCCAGCCGTAGGTGCGGTCGCGCACGTCCAGCGCCAGCAGCGCGTCGCGCCGGACCGCCCGGTACGGTCCGATGTCGGCGACGGCGACCCCGGCGAGCAGGCCACACAGACGCCCCAGCACCACGTTGGCAGCGGCCACGTGCCATGGCATGGCGCCGGGCTCGCGACGTTCGGCGACGCGGCGCCCAAGGACGAGGTCGGCGCTGCCGGTCAGTACCGGCCCGGCCACCGAATCGAGGTCGCGCCAGTCCAGCGACGCGTCGGCGTCCATGAACACCACCACGTCGCTGCCCACCGCCGCATCCAGCCCGCGCCGGCACGCCGCACCGAACCCCCGCCGTGCCTCGGTCACGACCTCGACACCCAGACGCCGCGCGACGTCAGCGGTGCCGTCGGTCGAGCCGTTGTCGACCACCACGACCCGGACGTCGTCAGGCCGGCCCGCCAGCGCCGCCGGCAGGGCATCCGCCTCGTTCAACGCCGGCATCACCACGCAGACCCTGGCCGGGGTGCCGCCCGGCATTAGGACGGCACGGCTTCGCCGGCACGGGGGATGCGGCCTGCGCCCGCTTCGCCGACCCGGCAGGGTGTGCGGCCAGGGCCGGCCGGCGGCCGGCGCAGCGCCGCGGTCGCGAACTCGGCCATCCCCTCGGCAAAGCCCACGCTGGCCGCAAAACCCAGTTCGCGGCGAGCGCGGTCGACGGCGGCGAACACATGGCGAACGTCGCCGAGGCGGTAGCGGCCGGTGATCTGCGACCGCGGGGCAGCACCGAACGCGGCCTGCAGCGCGACGGCCATCTCCCCGACGGTGTGCGGGGTGCCACTGGCGATGTTGAAGGCGCCGCCGGTCGGTTCGGGGGCGGTCAACGCCAGCACGTTGGCGTGCGCCACGTCGCGCACGTGCACGAAGTCCCGGCGCTGCAGCCCGTCCTCGAAGACCTGCGCGGCCCGCCCCGCCTCGCAGGCGCTACGGAACACGCTGGCGACCCCGGCATAGGGCGTATCGCGGGGCATCCGCGGCCCGTAGACGTTGTGGTAACGCAGCGCCGTGACCGGGACGGACAGCTCGCGACCGAACACGGTGCACAGGTGCTCTTGGTGCAGCTTGGTGGCGGCGTAGACGTTGCGGGGGTCGGTCGGCGCATCCTCGGTCACCGGGCGGGCCTCCAGCGCTCGGCCGCAATGCGGGCACGGCGGCTCGAAGCGCCCGGCGTCCAAAGAGATGGGGTTCCGGGGGTGCGGCCGCACCTGCCCGTGGACGGTGCAGGCGTAGCGACCCTCGCCGTAGACCACCATGGAGCTGGCCAACACCAGTCGGCCTCGAAAGTCCTGGCGGTGCAGCGCCCACAGCAGGCTGGCCGTTGCTTGGTCGTTGGCGGTCGTGTAGTCCAGTACGTCGCTGAAGTCCTCGCCCAGACCGACCTTGGCGGCCTGATGACAGATCGCGTCCGCACCGTCGAACCAGCCGGGATTGGCGGGGGCGGTGTTGAGGTCTGCCCACAGGTATTCAGCGGCGGCATTGGCGTAGGGCGGCGGACCGTCGTGTGCCGCCGGGTCGAGGGCGTCGATGACCCGGACGCGATGACCCTGTTCGACCAGCTCGTCGACGACGAACGAGCCAACAAAGCCGGCACCACCGGTGACCACGATCTGCACCATGGCCAGTGACGCTAGCCCGTCGCGGCGTCTGGCCGGCGACGGCCCCGCGCGAGTTCAGGGCCTTGTAACACCTCGGCGAGGCGGCGCACGTACCGTCGGCCTCAAGCGCCGGCGCCACCGCATGCGATTTGAAGGGCCCCATGCCCGCCCTCTTGAGTCGAGGTGCGTCGTTTCCGGACCTCGTCCTGCCCGACCACGTTGGCAACCGACGGTCGCTCGCCGAGCTGGCGGGCGGCGACCCCCTGCTGCTGCAGTGCTACCGAGGCTGGTGGTGCCCCAAGGAGCAGGCCTTCTTCCGCCGCTTGGTGGCGTTGCAGGACGAGGCCGAGGTGGCCTACACGCGGTTCGTGTCGCTGAGCGTGGATCCTCCCGCCGTCACCGCGGCGTTCCGGGCCGGGATCGGCGCGCGCTGGACGTTCCTGTCCGACGCCGATCGCTCCTGGTTGGCGCGGCTGGGACTGGAGGAGACCACCGACCCCACGCACCGGCCGTACGCGCCCACCGTCTTCACCCTGACGCCAGCGCTGACGATCCACGCCGTCTACGACGGCTACTGGTTTTGGGGCCGGCCGACGCTGGAGGAGTTGCGCGGCGACTTCCGCCAGATCAGCCAGCGGCTGCGGCCGGATTGGCGGGCACCGACGCGATGGGCTGGAAGTGGCTGGGCATCGTGGCGGCGCGGCCCGTCGACGCCATCGCCGCCGCCACGCTGCACCGCGTCGACGGCGCCCCGTTGGGGCTGCTGGCCGCCTGGGAGCCCGACGCCGCGCCGGTGCACCATGCCGTCAAGATCGATGGGCGAGCCCTGGACCCACGGGGCGAGCCCGCGCTGGCGTCGCTCGTGCTGGCACCGCCAGGCATCTACTTGCCCTTCGACGACCTCGCCGTCTCCTCCGCCATGCGCAAGGTCTTGCAGGGGCGGGACGCCGACGTCGTGTCGACGCTGTTGCTTGGCGACGACCGGTTCGTCGGCGGGCTGACGGCGGTACGGGGCGGCGATACCAGCCGGCTGGACGACGACCCGTTCGCCCGTTGCTTCCCGGCGCAGATCGTTGTGGTCGGGCGGGGGCTGCTGGGGCGGATGCCCGCACCCGTCGGGCCCGGCATCCAGCGCCACGGCGCCGGCAATCCCTGGCCGTGGGATCGGTTCTAAACCGGCAGCATCGGCGGGAGCCTCGCCACTCGCCGTTCGGGAAGTTAAGCGGCTTGTAACGTCCGCCGGGCGGGTGGCTCGTACCGTCATGTCATGTGGTCGACGCTGGCGACGATGTATCTGCCTACCGCAGGGGCCGTCCCTCGGTTCGTCGACGCCGAGGGCACCGAGCACGACTGGGAGTGCAACGCTGGCGTGGTGACGTCTCACCCGCCGAACGCCGGTTGTTGGCCGATTTCGCCTCGCCGGTGTTGGACATCGGCTGTGGACCGGGGCGCGTGGCGGCGCACCTGGCCCGGCGGGGCATCGACGCGCTCGGGGTGGATGTCGCCGAGGCCGCGGTTATCACCGCGCGTCGGCGCGGTGCCACCGCGCTGTGCGCCTCGGTGTTCGACCCCCTGCCCGCTGAAGGGCGGTGGGCGGGCGCCGTGCTGTTGGACGGCAACCTCGGCATCGGCGGCGACCCGTTGCGCCTGTTGCGCCGGCTGTGCGGGCTGCTGCGGCCGGGCGGTCGTGTCCTGGCCGAGGCGGAGGCCCCGGGGGTGCCAACTCGTAGCACCCGGGTGCGGCTGCACGGGTGGCGCTCGACCTGGCAGCCGTGGGCGTTGGTGTGCATCGACGACGTCGAGCAGCTGGCCGCGACGGCGGGTTTCGGCTCGCCGTCACCGAGACGTCGGAGGGGCGATGGTTCGCGCAGCTGGACGCCTAGCCGCCAACCTGGCGCGATGGGTCGCCACCCCCCCACCGGTGGCGCCGTTCCGCGAGGGCGCCTTCCGCAGCGGGCTGCACGACGAGGCGCCGGCCGCGTGGCTGGGTGTCGCCTTGGGCGTCACCTTCACCGTGTGCTTCGTCACCGGGCTGGCGTCCCACCTCATCCAGAACCCCGGTAGCTGGTTCGCCTGGCCGGCGCGGCCGGTGGGCCTGTATCGGGTGACCCAGGGCCTGCACGTCGTCACCGGCCTGGTCAGCATCCCGCTGCTGCTGATCAAGCTGTTCGTGGTCTACCCCCACCTGTGGGCCTGGCCGCCCGTGCGCAGCCTGCGCCACGCCGTCGACCGCGTCAGCATCCCTGCGCTGGTGGGCGGCAGCCTGTTCCTGCTGGTCACCGGCGTTCAGAACACCATGTACTGGTATCCGTGGGGCTTCTTCTTCCCGCCGGCGCACTACTGGGCGGCGTGGATCACCATCGGGGCGCTGATCATGCACATCGGCGCCAAGGCGGGGATCGTGCGTCGCGTGGCAGCCGCCCGCGAGCCGCGAGCCGCCCCAGACCTGGCCGAGGCCGACCGAGGCGGCCTGACCCGGCGGGGTGTGCTCGGCCTGGCCGGCGCGGCTTCGGGGCTGGTGTTCCTCACCACCGCCGGCACGACGGTGGGGCCGTTGCAACGCCTGGCGCTGCTGTCGCCTCGGCGGCCCTCGGTCGGTCCTCAAGGGTTCCCCGTCAACCAACCCGCCGAGACAGCGGGTGTGGTCCAGGCCGCGATGGACCCCGCGTTCGTGCTGCGGGTCGAAGGCAACCTGCCGCGACCTGTCGAGTTCTCGCTGGCCGACCTCGCTGCGCTGCCGCAGCGCGAGATCGAGCTGCCGATCGCCTGCGTCGAGGGCTGGTCGGCCACCGCGCGCTGGGGTGGCGTCGCGCTGGTGGACCTGTTACGCGCCGTTGGTGCGCCGGTCGGGGGTCCGGTGTTCGTGGAGTCGCTGCAGCAGGCCGGCCTGTACCGCTCGACGACGCTGAACCCCGCCCACGCCTCGGACCCGGCGACGCTGCTCGCCCTGCGGGTCGGCGGCGAGCCGCTCCACCTCGACCACGGCTTCCCGGTGCGGCTCATCGCCCCCAACAACCCTGGCGTTTTACAGACTAAATGGGTTGCGCGGGTGGAGGTGCTGTGAGGCAACGACCCGAACCCGCTACCCGGGTGTTCTGGGTGCTGACCGCCGTCGGTGCGGCGGTGATGGCGTGGGGGATCTTCGGGTTGGTGACCAACGCCGGGCCGGCGGTCACGCAGATCAAGCTTGGCCGCTGGCTGCTGTGGTTCGTAGGGGCGTTACTGGTACACGACGGGCTCATCGCCCCGCTGGCCCTGGCCACGGGCCGCGGGCTGCGGACCGTCCGCCCGATCGTGCTGCGCACCCCGTTGCAGGTCGGCGCCGTGCTGAGTGGGATGGTGACGCTGCTGGCGTATCCGCTGCTGCGCGGCTACGGGCAGACCGCGCAAGGTGGCAACACCTCGATCCTGCCGAGCAACTACTGGTCGGGATGGCTGACCGTCATGGCGCTGCTGTGGCTGGGTGTGGCGGGAGTCGCCGGCTGGCGCCTGCTGCGGCGGCGGCACTCGCGGCAAACGGCGCGGTAGCCGCCGGGAAAGACGTTGACGTCGAGGCGGAAGCCGCAGACCCCGCAGTAGCGCGGCGGGTCGAAAGCCGCCAGCCGCGCACAGTCGGCGTGGTCTGCCGTATCGAGCTGCTGCCCGCACACACCGCAGTGCTCCATGACCGCCAAGGCTAACCAGCGAACAGCACGCCGGGGTTGAGCAGCCCCCGCGGGTCGAGGGACCGCTTGATGGCCAACATCGCCGCGCGGTCGGTGGCGTCGCGCACCAGTGGCAGCCAGGCGGCCTTGGCGACCCCGACCCCATGCTCGGCGCTGATCGTGCCGCCGCGCTCGGCGACTTCGAGCAGCAGGGCGTGGTCGAGGTCGTCGTTGCCGCCCAGCACGTTGACGTGGACGTTGCCCTCGGCGAGGTGGCCGAACAGCACCACCTGGGCGCCAGCGTCGGCGCAGCGCCGTCGCACGGCCGCCTCGAAGTCGCCGAGTGCGGCCAGCGGTACCGCCACGTCCAGCTTGTGCAGCGGTCCGCCGCCGCTCGCCGCGCTCTCGGCGGCGACGGCCTCAGTGTGGCGCTCACGGTAGGCCCACAGCGCCGCCCGCTCACGCCGGTCCTCGGCGACCGCGACGTCCCCGACGGCGGCGAGGCCGTCCAGCGCGCCAGCCAATGTCTCGGTAACCGGCTCTTGCCCCTCGCACTCGACGAGCACGTAGGTGGGGTGCTCGGCGGGCAAGGGCGCTGGCAGGCCGTTGTGCTGGCGCACCAGGCGCAGGCCGTCGTCGTGGAACCACTCGACGGCGGACAGGCTCGGCAACCCCCGAACGGCCGCCAGGACGTCCAGCGCCGCATGCGTCGACCCCACGCCCAGCAGGGCCACCACGCGGTGCCGGGGCAACGGCCGCAGCCGCAGCCGAGCCCGGGTGACGACGGCCAGCGTGCCCTCGCTGCCCGTCAGCAGGCCCGGCAGGTCGTAGCCGGTGCTGTCCTTGGGCAGGCCGCCGAGGCGGCGGACGACCCGCCCGTCGGCCAGCACCGCTTCCACGCCCAGGACCTGCGCACGGGTGTCGCCGTAGCGCACCACGTGCAGCCCGCCGGCGTTGGTGGCGACGCTGCCGCCGACGGTGGCGCTGTCCCTGGCGGCGAAGTCGACGCCGTAGGACAAACCCGCCGCCTCGGCGTGCGCGTGCAACGCGGCCAGCGTCACGCCTGCTCCCGCGGTGACCTGCGCCGCCGCGGTATCCACGGGCTCAAGGCCATCCAACCGGGTCAGGCTCAGCACCACCTCGCCGGCGCGGGGAACGCTAGCGCCGACCAGGCCCGTGTTGCCGCCTTGCGGCACCAGGCACGCGCCGGCCGCGGCGGAGGCCGCGACAACCCTGCTGACTCCAGTGGTGTCAGCGGGACGCACCACGCATCGCGCTTGACCACTGAAGCGGCCGGTCCAGTCCGTCTCGTAGGACGCCCGGCTGCCGGCGTCGGTCAGGACGTGGTCGGCGCCGACGATCCTGGCCAGCTCGGTAAGCAGCGAGTCGGCCACGGCGGTGCTACAGCAGTCCCGTCAGCGCCTTGACGGGCACCCGCAGGTCGCGCAGCATCGACAGGTCGTCGCTGGTCGGGCGCCCCAGCGTGGTGAGGTAGTTGCCAACGATCAGCCCGTTGGCGCCGCCGAGGATCCCGGCGGCCTGCAGGTCGCCGAGCACGACTTCCCGGCCACCGGCGTAGCGCAGCATCGCGAATGGCAGGATCAGTCGGAACAGCGCGACGCCGTGCAGGGCGATGCGTGGCTCCAGCACGGCGGCGCGCTGCAGCGGTGTGCCGGGGCGCGGGTTGAGGAAGTTGACCGGCACTTCGGCCGGCTCCAGCTGCCGCAGCGCCAAGGCGAGCTCGGCGCGCTGGCGGGGCGTCTCGCCCATGCCGAGGATGCCTCCGGAGCAGACCTGCATCCCCGCGTCCTTGACGAATGTGCAGGTGTCCCAGCGTTCTCGCCATGTATGGGTGCTGCAGATCGTCGGGAAGAAGCTGGCGGCGGCCTCCAGGTTGTGGTTGTAGCGCACGACCCCGGCGGCGGCGATGGTCTCGGCTTGGTCGCGGGTGAGCAGGCCGGCCGAGACGGCGACTTCCAGGTCGGTCTCGCATTGCACGGCTGCGGCGGCTTCGAGGATGTGGGTCATCGCCTTGGCGTCGGGTCCCTTGATCGCCAGCACCAGGCAGAACTCTGTGGCGCCACCCGCCTGCGCGTCGCTGGCCGCGGCGACCACCTCGTCGCGTGTCAGGTACGGCTGCGGCTTGACCGGTGTGGAGAAGGCCGCCGACTGCGAGCAGAAGGCGCAGTCCTCCGGGCAGCCGCCCGTCTTGGTCGACAGGATCGACTCCAGCGAGACCTCCTCGCCGCACCATGCGAGGCGGACGCGATGGGCCAGATCCAGCAGGGCGGGCATCGGGTCGCCGTCACCGGGCGGCACCGTGGCGAGGTCGGCCAGCGCGTAGGCCTGCTCGTCGGTGATCGGCTCCCGCCGCCGCAGCAGCGCGTCGGAGACGTCGGCGAGCAGCGATGACGTCACGGAAGGCTCCTGCGGTCGCGTCGGGCAGCGCCGCGAGTGTAGAGCCGGGGCGAGGGTCGCCCCGCCGAGGGCTCAGCCCTTGACGGTGATCTCGCCGGACATGATGGCGGGGTGGACGGTGCAGATGAAGCCGTAGGTGCCGGGCTCGTTGAAGGTCACGGCGTAGCGCGCCCCCGCGTCGAGTACGCCTGAGTCCAGGATCGGGTCGAACGTCACGGTGTGGCCGTAGGGGTCGCGGTTGACCCATGCGACCGTGGTGCCGCTCGGCACCTGGAGCTGCTCGGTGGTGAACAGCGACTTGCGCAGGGCGATGCGCTCACTGGCGTCGGCGACCTTGCCCTCCGTCAGGGCGTCCGCGGGCTTGCCGCCGCCGCCGCTGCCCGCAGCTTCGCTGGGGTCGCCGGCGGCCTCGGACGAGCCCGTGGCGGCTTTGGACGGCTCCGTGCTGGCCTCGGACCGCTGGGTTCCGGCCTCGGACGGGCTGGAGGTGCGTGCAGCCTCCGGCGACGCCGCGGCCTGGTCTGTGCCAGGCGCGGCGGCCGACGAGTTGCTCTGTCCGCAAGCGGTGGCGCCGAGCGCGACGATGGTCAGGAGCAGTGCCGTAGTGAACGCTCGCATGTCGTGCTCTCTTTTCAGTGGCCGATGTCGCTGACAGTTGTTCGCAGCCACCGGAGAGTAGGCCTGGGATCAGTCAGCGGGCGGGCCAGGGCAACTCGGGAAGCGGTGGCTTGAGTATCGGCAGCTCTGGGATCACCGTGAGCAGCGGCGCGAAGGCCGCCAGGCCGTCGAGGTTGGTCCGCTCGACCACACCGGGATGCTCGGGATAGCGGTTGACCACGATCCCGGTCACGCGCAACCCGCGCGCCCAGGCGGCCTCGCAGGTCAACCGCGTGTGGTTGAGCGTGCCCAGTCCCGGCCGGGCGACGACGACCAGCGCGAGGTTCAGGTCGGCGGCCAGGTCGGCCAGCGTGGTCCCGTCGGTGCCGAGTTCCACCAGCAACCCGCCGGCGCCTTCGCCGACCACCACGTCCAGCCCGCCGAACGGCTGCAGCAACGCGGCGCGGCGCACGACCCTGCCGGCGCGGGCTGCGGCCACTGCGGGGGCGAGGGCCTCGTCGAAGCCGGGTCCCTGCCGGGTTGCGACGCCCGCCAGCCGCGCGACGACTTCGGCGTCGGCTGGCCCCTCGGCGAGGCCGGTCTGCACCGGCTTGACATAGGTGGCCTCGGGTCGCGCGCGGCACAGCAGCGCCGCGACAACGGTCTTGCCGACGCCGGTGTCGGTGCCGGTCACCAGCAGACCGTCCCCAGCGCGCGTCACGGGTCGCGGCGCCGGGTCCGCCGCTGGGTGCCGAACCCGTCGCCGGTGTCCGAAGCCGCACCCGCTCGTGCGGGGGGCCCGAGCCCTGATAGCTCGGCGCCGGTGGTGCGGGCGGTGCCGGCGGGGGTGGCAATGGCGTCGGCGACGGTGCCGGCGTTGGCGACGGCGGACGCCAGGGCGTCGGCGGCCGACTCAATGTCCGTGACGGTGTGCGAGGCGGTCACGGTCAGCCGTAGCCGGGCGGTGCCCGGCGGGACCGACGGCGGGCGGATCGCCATCGCTAGCATGCCGGCCCGCTCCATCGCCGCCGAGACCTCGACGGCGGTGCGTGCTTCGCCGATCACCAGCGGCACGATGCACGCGGCAGGTGCGGGCACGCCGAGGGCGCCCGCGAGCCGGCGCGCCAGGTCGCGGGCGTTGGCGCGGCGCCACGGCTCGTCGCGGCTCAGGTCCAGCGCTTCCAGGGCCGCACCCACGGCTGCGGGCGGCGCTGCCGTGTCAAAGACGAAGCCGCGGGCCCGGTTGCGCAGCCAGTCGCACAGGGCGGCGCTGCCAGCCACGTAGCCGCCGGCCGCACCGAAGGCCTTGGACAGCGTGCCCATGGCGGCACTTACCCGGTCGGCGCAGCCCTGCGCCGCCGCGATGCCGCGCCCGTCGGGTCCGACCACCCCGCAGCCGTGCGCGTCATCGACCATCACCATCGCGTTGTGGTCGGCGGCGAGGTCGCAGATCGCCGCGACGTCGGCGGCGTCGCCGTCCATCGAGAAGACGCCGTCGGTGACGACCAGCCGGCGGCGAGCGCCCCGGCCAGCCGCCAAGAGGCGCTCCAGGGCCGCCACGTCACCGTGGGGGTAGACGGCGACCTCGGCTCGCGACAGCCGGCACCCGTCCACGATCGACGCGTGGTTCAGCGCGTCGGAACAGATCAGATCACCGGGCCCCGCCAATGCGGCGATGGTTCCCGTGTTGGCCAGGTAGCCAGACGAGAAGACGACGGCGTCCTCGGTCTGCTTCCAGTTCGCCAGCGCTGCCTCCAGCTCGCGATGCAGCGCAGTGGAGCCGGTGACCAGCCGTGACGCGCCGCTGCCGGCTCCCCACAGCTGGGCGGCGTCGGCCGCGGCCGCAGCGACACGTGGGTGAGCGGCGAGCCCGAGGTAGTCGTTGGACGACAGGTTCAGCAGCTCGTCGACGGTGCGCCCCGCGGGGCCTGCTCGGTGCCGCAGGGTGCGCCGCAGCCCGGCGGCTTCGAGGTCGTCGAGCGCTGGCGCCACCCAGGCCAGCGGCTCAGCCATCGGCCGGGAGCACAGTGAAGGACCCGCCCTGCAACGGTGCAACCGTGCGGAAGCAGCGCTCGTCGAAGGTGGCGACTCGCCTCGTGCGGTACCGGGCGGCGAGCACGACGAGGGACGCGTCGGCGAGGCCAAGGGCGAGGTCGCGGTAGCGGTGGGCGACCTCCCAGGCGGTCCGTAGCTCGCCGGCGCTCAGGCATTCGGCAACCAAGGCCCCGTCAGCCAGGTCGGCAAGGAAGGCCAGCTCGGCGTTGGTGTCCAGCCGTCGGTCGATGAGGTAGTCGGCCTCGGCGGCGACCGCTTGTGAGGTGACGAGCGAACCGGTCTCGGCGTCGAAGAGGCTGACGACGGCCGCATGATGCGGCGAGGCGGCGTCGGCATGGAAGAACAGGGCGTTCGCGTCGACAAGCAGGACCATGAGACGTCAGCGCTTCCCCATGACCCAGTCGTAGAACTCGTCGGGTTCGATGTCCGCTGGCGCTCCGCTGTGCCCCACGCCACGGCTGCGGAACACATTGCGCGGTGTATCGCCTGCCACGTGGCGGACTCCCTCCCGGATGAGCTCCGCCTGGGACGTTCCGCGCTGCGCCGCCGCTTGCCGCAGGGCGGCGGCCTCGGATTCGCTGAGGTAGACGGTGGTCTTGATCATCGACGTAGGGTACCACCCATCTTACCCGGTGACCTCGGTGATGGCCCGGGTCAGCACGTCGACGCAGAAGGCGACTTCGTCGGGCGCCATCACCAGCGCCGGCATGAGCACGATGGTGTCGCCCAGCGGCCGGATCACCACGCCGAGGTCGCGCGCCCGCCGGCACACACGAGCGCCGACCCGCGCCTCGGAGGCGTAAGGCGCGCGGGTGGCACGGTCGGCGACCAGCTCGATGCCGCACATCACCCCTCGCCGCCGGATGTCGCCGACGTGGTCCAGCCCCCCGAGGCGCTTGGTCTCAGCAGCCAGCACCTCGCCCAGCGCGCGGCCACGGGCCAACGTCGCGTCGCTGTCGAACAGCGCCAGGTTGGCCAGTGCCACCGCCGCCGCCAGCGGGTTGCCGGAGTAGGAGTGGCCGTGGAAGAACACCTGACGGGCATCGGTGAAGGCGTCGAAGATCGCAGCGCTGGCCAGTGTCGCCGACATCGGCAGGTAGCCGCCGGTCATGCCCTTGCCCACGGCCATGAGGTCGGGCACGACCTCCTCGGCTTCGCAGGCGAACATCGGCCCGGTCCGCCCGAACCCGGTGGCGACCTCGTCGGCGATCAGCAGGACACCGTGGCGGCGGGTGATCTCGGCGACCCGGCGCAGGTGACCGTCCGGTGCGGTGATGATGCCGGCGGCACCCTGGACCAGCGGCTCGATCACGACCGCGGCCACCCGGTCGCCGTGGCGGACGAGCACGTCGTCGAGGGTGTCGGCGCAGGCCAGGTCGCAGGAGGGATAGGTCAGGCCCAGCGGGCAGCGGTAGCAGTGGGGCTGGGCGAAGCCGTGGGTGGGAAACAGCAGGGGCCGGTAGGTGTCGTGGAAGACATCGATGTGCCCGACGCTGACCGAGCCGACGGTGTCGCCGTGATAGGCGCCGTCAGCGGACACGAACAGCGACCGCTGGCCCTCGCCCCGGAACAGCCAGTAGGCGTAGGCCATCTTCAGCGCCACCTCCACGGCGCTGGCTCCAGACTCGGAGAAGAAGACCCGTTCCAGGCCCGGCGGCGCGAGTGCCGCCAGGCGCGCGGCCAGCCGTGCGGCCGGCGGGTTGGTCAGGCCGAGCAACGTCGTGTGGGCGGCGGCGTCGAGCTGCTCGCGCAGGGCGGCGTCCAGCTCCGGCCGGGCGTGGCCGTGCACGTTGACCCACAGCGAGGCGTTGGCGTCCAGGTAGCGCCGCCCTGCCGTGTCGATCAGCCAGCAGCCCTCGGCGCGCTCCACCACCAGCGGCTCGTCGGCCAGCCAGCTGTCCATGTCGGTGAACGGGTGCCAGACGTGGCGATGGTCAAGGGCAGCGGCGTCCTCCACGCCGCGCAGCCTGCCACAACGGGCTCGGTAGGCTGACGGCTATGAGCACGCCAGTGCGCATCGTCATCCTGGGCGGCGGGCCGGGCGGGTACGAGGCCGCGCTGGTCGCCGCCGAGCTGGGCGCCGACGTGACGCTGGTGTCTCGCGAGGGGCTAGGCGGCAACAGCGTCCTGTGGGACTGCGTGCCGTCCAAGGCCATGATCGTGTCGGCCGAGGCCATGGGCTGGATGCAGTCGGCGCACCGGCTGGGAGTACGCCACCCCAGCGGCGCGGACATCGCGGCCAAGGCGACGGTGGACATGGCCGCGGTGCTGGACCGGGTGCAGACGCTGGCTCGCAACCAGTCAAACGACATCGCCACCAAAGTCGGCAAGGCCGGTGTGCGCATCGTCGAGGGCAGTGGCCGCCTGGCGGGTCCCGACGCCGTCGAGGTCGAGCGCGGGGCCGGGCGGAGTGACCGCCTGCCCGCCGACGTGGTGCTGGTGGCCACCGGCAGCCGCCCTCGCGTCCTGGGCTTCTCCGAGCCGGACTCGCAGCGGGTGTTCACCTCCCGCGAGCTGTTCAGCCTGCGAGAGCTGCCGGAGCGTCTGATCGTGGTGGGCTCCGGTGCGACGGGCGCCGAGTACGCCCACGCCTTCGCCCGTTTCGGCTCCTCGGTCCACCTGATCTCCAGCCGGGACCAGGTGCTGCCGGGGGAGGACCCCGACGCCGCCGCCGTCATCGAGGACAGCTTCGAGCGCTGGGGCGCCACGATCCATCGCCGCCGGCGGGCTGTGGATCTGCAACGCTCGGGCGACGGGGTCCGCGTGAAGGTGGGCCGCTCGGCAGCCGGCGGGATGGCCAATGACCCAGAGGAAGAATGGGTGGAGGGCAGCCACGTGTTGTTCTGCATCGGCCAGGTGCCGGTCACCGAGGGCATCGGGCTGGAAGAGGCGGGGGTGTCGTTGGACGACAATGGCGCCGTGGAGGTTGACGGCGTCAGCCGCACGAGCGCCAGGACGGTCTACGCCGCCGGTGACGTGACGGGCCGGATGATGCTGGCCAGCGTCGCGGCGATGCAGGGCCGCAACGCCATGTGGCATGCGCTGGGCAGCGCGGTGGCGCCGATCCGCTGGGACGCCGTCGCCGCCTGCATCTTTACCGACCCGGAGGTCGCCAGTGTCGGGTTGAGCCCGCGCGGCGAAGGGCAGGTGCCGATGCGCACCGTCTGCCTGCCGCTGCGCGGCAACCCGCGCGCCAAGATGGCGCAGAGCACCGATGGCTTCGTCAAGCTGCACGCGATGGAGGGCTCGGGCACGGTGCTTGGCGGGACCGTCGTCAGCCGCGGCGCCAGCGACCTGGTCATGCCGATCAGTATGGCCGTGCACAACCGGCTGACCGTCAGCCAGATCGCGCACAGCTTCTCGATCTACCCGTCGATGTCGGGCTCGCTGCAGGAAACCGCACGCCTGCTCATGGGTGAGCCGACCGGCGACTCCGCCCCCGCTTGACGCCGGAGTCGGCGCCCGCGCACAACCCGCGGCACGCGGAGGTGTTCAGGCGTCATCGTTGTCAGTGTCGCGGGGATCGTGATGCTCGCCACCCGGATCCTCGATGGTGGCCAGCGCGTCGCCGGAGTTGACCACTTGGCCCGCCTCCACGTGCAAGGTGGTGACCACGCCGTCGCGGTGCGCGGAGATGTGGTTCTCCATCTTCATCGCCTCCAGCACCAGGACAAGGTCTCCGGCGCCGACGCGATCGCCTTCGTTGACGGCGGTCTTGACGATCGTGCCCTGCATCGGCGCCACCAGCAGCTCGGTGGCGGGGCCCGAACCACGGCCGCCGCCACCTGCACGCGCCGCCCTGCGTGCGCGCCGCGCCACCGTGGAGCTATCTGGCTCAAACAGCGCGACTCGCAGCCGCTTGCCGTCCACCTCGACGGTGAACGACCGTGATGGGGTGGCGGGGCCCTCACCCGGCTCTGGCGGCGCAGCGGGAGTGATCGCCGACAGGTCCCACTCCCGCTCGACGGTGACCGTGGAGACCCTGCCCGCGACAAAGTCGGGGTGCTGCACTGCGAAGCGGTGGAAGTCGATCGTGGTGGGCACGCCCTCGATCACGAACTCGTCAAGGGCGCGGGCCAGCTTGCGGCGGGCCTCCTCCCGGTCCGCGCCGTAGGCGATGAGCTTGGCCAGCAGCGAGTCGTAGGCGCCAGGGACGTTCCAGCCGGCCTCGACACCGGCGTCGACGCGCACACCGGGCCCCGCCGGCGGCCTCCACGCGGTGATCCGGCCGGGGGAGGGCGCGAAGTTCGCCCCAACATCTTCGGCGTTGATCCGGGCCTCGATGGCGTGGCCGCGCAGCGTCACGTCGTCCTGGCCGAAGGTCAGCGGCTCGCCGGCGGCAATGCGCAGCTGCCAGTGGACAAGGTCGATCCCAGTGACCAACTCGGTCACGGGGTGCTCGACCTGGAGTCGCGTGTTCATCTCCAGAAAGAAGAAGTCGCCGTCTTCGTACAGGAACTCGCAGGTGCCGGCGCCGGTGTAGCCGACCTGCTGCGAGACACGCACGGCGGCGTCGCCCATGGCTTGGCGGCTCGCCGGGTCCAGCCCCGGGGCGGGTGCCTCCTCGATGAGCTTTTGGTGGCGGCGCTGGGAGGAGCAATCCCGTTCGCCAAGCGACACGCAGGTGCCGTGGCTGTCGGCAAGGACCTGAATCTCGATGTGGCGGGGCCGGGTGAGGTAGCGCTCGACGTACACCTCGCCACGGCCGAACGACGCGACGGCCTCCCGTTGCGCGCCCTCGAGCGCCTCTTGCAAGCCGCCGTCCTCGCGGACAACCTTCAGCCCGCGGCCGCCACCGCCGAAGGCGGCCTTGATGGCCACCGGGTAGCCGTGCTCGGCGGCGAAGGCGCGCACCACCTGTGGGTCCTGGGTGGGCTCCAGCGTCCCGGGCACCAGCGGGCAGCCGGCGGCCTGCGCGGCTGCGCGGGCCGACAGCTTGTCGCCCATGGCCACGATTGCATCCGGCGGCGGACCGACCCAGGCCAACCCCGCGTCGGTGACCGCCCGCGCGAAGTCGGCGTTCTCCGACAGGAATCCGTAGCCGGGATGCACGGCCTGCGCACCGCTGCTGGCCGCGACCGCCAGCAGCCGCTCGCTGTGCAGGTAGCTCTCGGCTGGTGCGGCCGGGCCCAGCAGGTGAGCCTCGTCGGCGAGGTTCAGCCAGGGCGCGTCGCGGTCAGCCTCGGAGTAGACGGCGATGGTATGAAGACCCAGCTCCTTGCAGCCGCGCAGCACACGCAGGGCGATCTCACCGCGGTTGGCGACGAGCACAGCCTCGAACATCTACCAAGCTCCTCTGCCTGCTGTGCCGCCGCTGGCCCGACGTCCGAACCGCGACGGCATGCTAATACGCCATCCCCCGAGCCAGTCGTTGCGATGGGTTCGACCCGGGGCGACACTGATTGTGCGAGGCTTCACAAGTCGGGCGACATGGAGGACAAGTCAGGATGTGGCGGTGCGCGGTGGTGGTGCTGATCGGGGCGTTGGCGCTGGTCGGGTGCACGAAGCTGCCCCCCGAGGTGGCGGTCAACGATCAGGTGCCAGCCGACCAGCGGACGGAGTCCGAGCCAGCTGGTGGTGGCGGCAGTGAGGGTGCGGGCGGTGGCAACGAGCCGGTCTGGGTTGCGGTCGACATCGACTTCGAGTCAGCGCCCAGCCAGCTACCGGCCGGTGATACCGAGGTGACGTTGACCAACAACGGCGCCATCGAGCACAACGTCGTGTTCGATGACCTCGGCGCGGAGCCGGTCGTGGTGGCCGGTCCCGGCGAGACGCAGACGGGCCAGGTCCAGCTGGAACCAGGGACCTACCGTTACCACTGCTCGGTTCCGGGCCATGAGCCGATGATGAACGGCGAGGTCACCGTCGAGTAGCGCTCATGTCGCGCGCAGCCGACCAGCGACTAGCCGCCGCCTCCCGGATGGACGCGGTTGACAAGGTCGGCGAGGTCGGCGGGAGCGGCCAGCGGGCGGTGTCCCAGCGCCTCGAGGCGCGCTGCCCTGGCCCAGGCGGGCGCAGCGGCGGCTGCGGTGGCCGCCACGACGTCAACGGCGATGGCCTGGTCCAGCGCCAGCAGCAGCGCTGCCAGCTGCGCTGGCGTCGGGTCACCGGCGACGCGCACCCGCCCGCCGCTGGCCAGCTCCGCAGGCTGAGCGGTCATGTTGTCGCCGCTGGCGCCCGAGGAGGCGTCGATGTGGGGCCGTGCCCGGCTCGGCTGCCGATCACAGCGGGATGTTGCCGTGCTTGCGGGGCGGGCGCTGCTCGCGCTTGGTCTTGCACAGCGCCAGTGCTTTGATCAGGTGCGGCCGGGTCGCCGACGGCTCCAGCACGTCGTCGACGTAACCCCGTTCGGCCGCCTTCCACGGGTTGGCCAGGGTCTCGTTGTAGTAGTCGGTGCGCTCCTGGAGCCGAGCTTGCACGTCATCTCCTTGCGCCTCGGCGGCGGCCAGCTCCTTGCGGTAGAGGATCTTGACCGCGCCCTGCGCGCCCATCACGGCGATCTCGGCGGTGGGCCAGGCGTAGTTGACGTCGGCGCCCAGGTGCTTGGAGGCCATGACGTCGTAGGCGCCGCCGTAGGCCTTACGAGTGATGACGGTCAGCTTGGGCACGGTGGCCTCGGCGTATGCGTACAGCAGCTTGGCTCCGCGGCGGATGATGCCGCCCCACTCCTGTGTCGCGCCCGGCAGGAAGCCCGGCACATCCACGAAGGTGACCAGCGGCACGTTGAAGGCGTCGCAGGTCCGCACGAACCGGGCCGCCTTCTCCGAGGCCATCATGTCCAGCGTGCCGGCGAGGTGGATCGGCTGGTTGGCGACGATCCCTACGACATGGCCGTCGAGGTGGGCGAAGCCGGTGACGATGTTCTCGGCGTAGTAGGGCTGCACCTCGAAGAAGGCCGCCTCGTCGACGATGCGCCCTACCACCTCACGCACGTCATAGGGCACGTTCGGCGAGTCCGGCATGAACGTGTCCAGGTCGGGGTCGGTGCGTTCGGGGTCGTCAGCGGAGTCGAGCCTGGGCGGTTCCTCCAGGTTGTTGGACGGCAGGAACGACAGCAGGTGGCGGATGTCGTCGAGGCACTGCTCCTCGTCGTCGGCCGCGAAGTGGGCGACACCCGAGCGCGAGTTGTGGCTCATCGCACCGCCCAGCTCCTCGAACGACACGTCTTCGCCGGTCACGGTCTTGATGACCTCCGGGCCGGTGATGAACATGTGCGAGGTCTCTTTGACCATGAAGACGAAGTCGGTGATCGCCGGGCTGTAGACGGCCCCGCCGGCGCATGGCCCCATGACCGCCGAGATCTGCGGGATGACGCCCGAGGCACGCACGTTGCGGTAGAAGATGTCGCCGTAGCCGCCGAGGGCGACGACGCCCTCCTGGATGCGGGCGCCGCCCGAGTCGTTGATGCCGACCACCGGCACGCCCATCCGCATGGCGGTGTCCATGATCTTGACGATCTTCTCGGCGAAGACTTCGCCCAAGGAACCGCCGAAGACGGTGAAATCTTGACTGAACACGCAGACCCGCCGGCCGTCGACGGTGCCGTGCCCGGTGACGACCCCGTCCCCGTAGACCTTGCGCTCCTCCAGCCCGAAGCCGCTGGCCCGGTGCATCGCCAGCCGGTCGCTTTCGACGAAGGAACCGGGGTCCAGCAGCAGATCGAGCCGCTCGCGAGCCGTCTTCTTGCCCTTGGCGTGCTGCTTTTCGACGGCCCGCTGCGGGCCGGCGTGCTCGGCCTCGTGCACGCGACGCCGCAGCTCTTCCAGTTTCGCTTTGGTCGTGGACGTCACCAGCCCGCTCCTGTCGTCGTGACGGCGGCAGTCTAGGGGCCGACCATTGACGTGTACCGTCCCGGCATGTCGAGGTCGGAGTGGACCGAGACCGCGCAGATGATGACGTCGCCATGAATGGTCCGCCCGAGGCGCTGGTCCGCGCGCTAGTCGACGGGCCGTCTGCGATCGTCGCTGTCGACTGGCAGGACCGAACCCCGTCGACGAACCTGCGGGCCGCCGAGGCCGCACGCGCCGGTGATCCGGAGATTGGCCTGTTCCTCACCGACGAGCAGACCGCCGGGCGCGGGCGGCTGGACCGGACGTGGCAAGCGCCGGCGGGCACGTCCCTGCTGGCCTCGTTGCTGCTACGCCCGGCGGCGGTTGCCCCGCACCTGCGGCTGCTGCCGCTGTTGGCGGGCCTGGCGCTGGCCGAGGCCGTGGCGCCACACCTACCGGACGCCGACGTGGCCCTGAAGTGGCCCAACGACCTGCTGCTCCGGCCAGACCACGCGCACCCCTGGCGCAAGGCGGCCGGGATCCTGGTCGAGCTGGTGGGCGATGCCGGGGTCGTCGGCGTGGGCTGCAACGTCGACTGGCGAGACGTCGCCCGCCCGCCGGAGCTCGCCGCAACGGCGACCTCGCTGGCCGAGGTGGCGGCCGGCGACGTGGATCGCTGGCGGGTGCTGGCCGGCTTCATCGGCGTGTTCGGACGGCGCTACACCGCGTGGAAGCAGCTGCCGGTCGAATTCCTCGACGCCTACCGCGGCCGCTGCGCCACGCTGGGCCGGCAGGTGCGGGTCACTCGGGGTGACGGCGCGACCGTCGAGGGTCTGGCGGTGGCTGTCGGCGCAGACGGGGCGCTGCTGGTGCGCGGCGCCGACCGGCGAACCACCGCGGTCAGCGCCGGCGATGTCACCCACGCCACCTTGGGGGGCTGATCCGCGGCCGGCCGGGGGCTCCGGCTCGGGCCGGGACAGGTGCGCCACCCTGGGACTCGGAGCGCCGATCAGCGCCCGATCCGCCCCGCTCTGATGTCGGCGAATGCCCCGCCGGGGTTGAGGTAGACGACCGACTCCAAGCCGACCATGCCCACACCCCCGGACAGCGGCACGTGGCGCACGTCGGACCGCTTGATGCTGACCCCGAGCTGCGCGAACTCGAACAACTTGCGGGCGGGGATGTTTGTCTCGGTGTTACGCGACAGCGTGCCGAGCAGCCGGGTTAGGGCGGGCAGGTCCCAACGGTGGTCGCGCAGCCGACCGTGGGCCGCACGCAGCAGGCGCCCCTGGTTGCGCGTCCGCCCGAAGTCGCCGTCGACCAGGCCCTTGCGGTTGCGGCTGAAGGACAGCGCCTCCTCGCCGTTGAGCCGCTGGCGGCCGGTGGAGAAGTCGGCGCCGGAGCCGGCGTCGTACATCGACCGCGGCAGCGAGATCGGCACGCCGTCCATCGCGTCAACCATGCGGCGCAGCCCGGCGAAGCTGGTGGCTGCCCAGTAGTCGATTTCCAGACCGCTGTAGTCCTCCAGCACGCGCGCCAGCCCGTCCGGGCCGCGCGTGGACAGGTAGGCGTTGACCTTGGATCCAAAGATGTAGGAGTCACGGGGGATGTCCACGATCGTGGCGCGCTTGCGCTTGGCATCGACCGCGACGATGTGGATGGCGTCGGCCCGACCGCGCAACAGGTTGCCGGGGCGGGCGGGGGGACCCAGGTCCGAGCCGATCAGCAGCACCACCAGCCGGCGTTGCCCGTTCCAGTCGGGCCGCAGGCTCACCCGCCGAAGGCCGCCTGCCGTGGCCAGACCGGCGCCGAGAGCGGCCGCGAGCAGCAGCATGACGCCGAGCAGCACCAGCACCCGTTTCATGACGACCCCTTGTCGCGGCGGTCATTGCCGGGTTGGCGTTGCCGGAACAGACGGACGGCGACATGGTCGGCGCGCCAGCGACCTGCCCTTGGCAGGAACACCATCGAGCCCTGCTGGCGCAGGCGCTGCGGCGCGCCCCCGCGCAGCAGGCTGAACCCAGCGTTGTAGGTCACCGTCACCGCCGTCATGCGCAGGCCGGCGTGCAGGACCACCACCCGGGCGCGGGCGCGAGTGCGGCGTCCGCCCTGGATCGGTGGTCCGCCCCGCAAGGTCAAAGCTCGCAGGTCGCGAGGACCCAGCAGCCGGCGGGCTCGTGCGCTGAGCAGTGCCCGCAGCGGCGCGCGCGTGCCTCGCGTGCGCGGCTCGACGAAGGTGGCGTTGAGGTAGCGCTGCAGCCGGCTCACCTCCCGGCGCGCCGCCTTGCGCACGGCACGCTTGATCCGGCCCCCGGACTGGGGTTCGTTGCCGCGCAGCACGTTGTTGGCCTGCGGCACGTCGCTAACCCGCGTGATCTGCACCCTCACTCGCCGCGGCTGTGGCGGCCGCGGCTTGCGTTCGCTGCGTGTCTCACGCGGCGCACGGCTGGGCCTCTCGCTGGGCTGCTCGACGCTGGGTGGGGGATCAGGAGCAGCCTGCTCACGCGCCCGGCTGCAGCCAGCCAGCAGCAGCAACGCGGCGAGCGCCGCGGCCGGCAATCGGTGGCGGCGGCGGGGACTACTCATGACCGGCAAGGGTGCCACCGAATGTGCCAGCAGCACGGCAAGCCGCCCCGCCCGAACGGGCAGGGCGGCTGAATGCCAGCAGCCTATTGCGGCGGTGCTATCCAGCGGTGACGGCGGCCTGTGCGTCGACGATGCCGTAGCCGTAGGTGGGGGTGTAGGTGCCTCGGGTCTGGACACCAGGGGTACGACCGGTCGCCATGAGCACGTCGACGACCTCGGTGTGGCTGCGGCCCTGAGCGGTCAGCAGTGCGGCGACGCCAGCGACGTGCGGCGTGGCCATCGAGGTGCCGGCGTAGAAGTCGTAGCCGGGCGTGCCGACGTCGTCGGTGCAGAAGCCGCCCGCCCCGGCGGGAACGGTGGAGATGATGTCTTCCTCGCAGGACAGGAAGGCGGCGCCACCTGGGCCGGCGACGACATTGAGGTCCGGCTTGACGCCGAAGTTGGAGTAGCTGGCCTTGTTCTCCAGCCGGTCGGTGGCGGTGACGCACAGCGCACCCTCGTCGAAGGCCGGCGTGCCGCAGATGGACGCGAAGTCGTTACCGGCGGCGGCGACCACGACAACGTCCTTGGAGTTGGCGTAGGCGATGGCGTCCTGTACGTCGGTGATCTGCCCGGTGATGACCAGGGCCTGCACGCCGGGCAGTGCGCCGAGGCTCATGTTGATGACGTCGGCGCCGTTGTCCGCCGACCAGCGGATCCCGTGGGCGATGTCCTCGAAGGAGCCGCCCTCCTCGCCTAGCACCTTGACCGCCAGCAACTTGGCGCTTGGCGCGACGCCGGCGACGCCGGTCCCATTATCGGTGATCGCCGCAGCGCTTCCGGCGACATGGGTCCCGTGCGGGTGACCCGCACCGGCTGCGGCCCCGCCGGACTCCCAGTCACCGTTGCCGCACCCAGAGGCGCCACAGTCGATGAAGGTCTTGCCGCCGACGATCTTGCGAGCCAGGTCCGGGTGCGCCAGGTCGATGCCAGTGTCCACGATGGCGATGGTCTCTCCCGCGCCGGTCGAAGTCGACCAGGCCTGCGGAGCGTTCACCTGCCGCGGACCCCACTGCAACTCCCAGTGCTCGTCACTCGGCGTGGCGGCGAACCTGGGCCTCGGCTTCGCCGCTGCGCTACTGACGCTGGCCAGAACTAGGGCAAAGACCGCAACAAGGGTCAAAACCGTTCGGATGGATCGCATGGTGGTGCTCCTCACAGTTGACGGCTGACGGCATCCGGTCCTCGGCGACCTACGGGCGGCCTGCAGGGGGCGCGACCGGTGCGCTCACCATCGTTCTTCGACACCGCTGGGGAGCGTTCCTGCCTCCCGTCTACGCTGCGGTTATGGCCGATGTCCTGCGCTCCACCGCCGATCCGGCGGCTCCGGCGTTTCGCCGCAACGACGAAGCGCATCGTGCGCTAGTGGCCGAACTGCGCGAGCGGCTGCGCAGCGTGGCCGCTGGCGGTGGTGACAGGGCGCGGGAGCGCCATCTGGCCAGAGGCAAGCTGCTGCCGCGCGACCGGGTCGACAAGCTGAACGATCCCGCCAGCCCGCTGCTGGAGCTGTCGCCCCTGGCCGCCAACGGCTTGTACGACGACGACGCCCCTGCTGCGGGGATCATCACCGGTGTCGCCCGCGTCAGCGGCCGCGAGGTCGTCGTCGTGGCAAACGACGCCACCGTAAAGGGTGGCACCTACTACCCGCTGACGGTTCGCAAGCACCTGCGGGCGCAGGAGGTTGCCCTGGCCAACCGCCTGCCCTGCGTCTACCTGGTGGACTCCGGCGGCGCCTTCCTGCCGCGCCAGGACCAGGTGTTTCCCGACCGTGACCACTTCGGGCGAATCTTCTTCAATCAGGCGACGATGTCGTCACTCGGCATCCCTCAGATCGCGGCGGTGTTGGGCTCATGCACCGCGGGTGGCGCCTACGTGCCCGCGATGAGTGACGAGAGCGTCATCGTGCGCAACCAGGGAACCATCTTCCTTGGCGGGCCGCCGCTGGTGAAGGCCGCCACCGGCGAGGTCGTGTCAGCCGAGGAGCTGGGTGGCGGCGACCTGCACAGCCGCACCTCGGGCGTCACCGACCACCTGGCCGCCGATGACGCCCACGCGCTGCAGATCGTGCGCTCCATCGTGGCCACGCTGGCGCCGCGCGCCCCGCGGCCGTGGGAGGTCACGGCCACCGAGGAGCCGGCGGTCGATCCGGCACAGCTGTACGGCGTGGTCCCGACCGACGCCCGGACCCCCTACGACGTCCGGGAGGTCATCGCCAGAGTGGTCGACGGCTCGCGCTTCGCCGAGTTCAAGGCGCTGTACGGCGCGACGCTGGTGACCGGATTCGCCCGGATCCACGGGCATCCCGTCGGGATCGTGGCCAACAACGGGATTCTGTTCAGCGAGTCGGCGCTCAAGGGCGCCCATTTCATCCAGCTGTGCGACCAACGCGGCACCCCGCTGCTGTTCCTGCAGAACATCAGCGGGTTCATGGTTGGCCGCGAGTACGAGGCGGGCGGCATTGCCAAGGACGGCGCCAAGATGGTCACCGCCGTCTCCTGTGCCAGGGTTCCCAAGCTGACCCTCATCATCGGCGGCTCGTTCGGTGCCGGTAACTACGGGATGTGCGGCCGGGCCTTCTCGCCGCGCTTTCTGTGGATGTGGCCCAACGCCCGCATCTCGGTGATGGGCGGCGAGCAGGCCGCCACGGTGCTGGCGACGATCCGCCGTGACCAGCTCGAAGGCTCGGATGCCACTTGGTCCGACGAGGACGAACAGGCGTTCAAGGACCCCATCCGCGAGCAGTACGAGCACCAGGGCAACCCCTACTACTCGACTGCGCGGCTATGGGACGACGGCGTCATCGATCCGGCCGACACCCGCACCGTGCTGGGTCTGGCGCTGTCGGCGTGCGCCAACGCGCCGTTGGAGCCGGTGTCCTACGGCGTGTTCCGGATGTGAGCCGGTCGGGCGCCCGCCACCTGAAAAGCGGGTGAAGTGGTGACAGGGGCATGGACAGGCCGGTGCCGCTGTCACGTAACCGGGATTACGTGGCGCTGTGGGTGGGCCAGGTGCTGTCGATGCTCGGGGTGAGCGTCTCGTCCTTGGCCTACCCGCTGCTGGTGCTGGCCGTGACGGGTCGGCCGCCCAGGCGGGGCTGGTGGGGGCGGTGTCGGCTGCCACGACCTTCCTGCTGCGGCTGCCGGCTGGCGCCTTCGCCGACCGCTGGCACCGGCGGGCGGTCATGCTGGGCAGCGACGCCGGCCGGGCGCTCGCCGTGGGCGGCTGGCCACAGCGGTGGCCCTTGACGCCGTGACCCTCGGTCACATCTTGGTCGTGGCGTTCGTCGAAGGTGCCCTCGGTGTGCTGTTCGTGCTACTGGTCGGCTCCCTACGCGGTGCCGACCGCCACCGGCAGGCGGCGCCGCTGCGGGTCGAGATCAGCCAGGGCGTCGCATGGCTATGGCGGCGCCCGGAGCTGCGGGCGATCACGCTGTGGTTGGGCTGCGTCACCCCGCTGCTCAGCGGCCTCGGCCTGGTGGTCCCGGTGCTAGCGCAGGACCGGGCGCCGCCCCCTCGCAGCTCGGTGTCATGTTCGCGCTGACCTCGGCCGGCGGTCTGGTCGGTGCGGTCGCCACCCCGACGCGCTGCGGCGCCTGACCCGTCGCGCCGTCGTCATCTGCAGCGGCTGGACGCTGACCGCGGCCACCGCGGCGCTGTTCGTCGCCGGGTCGCCGTACCTGATCGGGGTTATCGGCGGCTTGGCGCTCTTCGTCGTTCCCGTGCTCAACGCGGCCGTCTTCGGCAGCATCGCGGCGACAGCGCCGGACGCGTTGCAGGGCAGGGTGACCTCCGCCGCGCAACAGCTGTCGGCGTCCCTCGGGCCGTTGGGGCCGCTCGCCGCGGGGATCCTGCCTCGATCAGATCGGGCCAACCCGCACGGTGGGGGTGGCCGTCGCGGTCCTCGGCCTGCTGGCCGTCATCGGGACGACCAACCGCGGACTTCGGCACGAGACTGACGAAGATGCGCAGCCTCAGCCGGGGTAGCGGCGCAGCCCCGCTGCCCGTCCGGTCACCGTCGGGTCGCCACACCAGCGCGCCGCGCTTGGTCACGTCCAATGGGGTCGGGAAGCCTTGGGCCGCTTCGATGCGGGGCAGTGTCGTAGTCAGCCGGGGCCGACCGGCGTGCGTCAGATCCCGAGCAGTTCGTCGAGGCGTCGGGTGATCGGCCACGCACCGCGTGAGGTGTTCGACAGCACGGTGTAGGTGATCCGCCTGACCGGATCGTGCACGGTCCGAAACGAGACACCGGCGTCAAACCCCTCCAACATCACCACATCTCGTGATTCATGCAGCCAGAAACCCAGGCCATAGCGCATGGACTCCGAGGGCACGTCGCTGCGGGGGCGCACCATCTCCGCGACCCAGTCCATCGACACGATCCGCCCGGCGAAGAAAGCCGACCACATGGCGTGCATGTCGGCGGCGGTGGAGTAGGTGCCACCGTCTCCGCTGCCTCGTACCGGCAGATGCAAGACGTTGGTCCGGAACCCGTCGACAGCCAGGTAGCCGACCGCGGCCCGAGCACCGAGTTCGTCGGAGCGCAGGAAGGCCGTGTCGGGCATGCTGGCGGGCTGGCACACCCGTTGCTCCACCAGGTCATAAAACGACGCGCCGGCCGTGCGCTCGGCGATCAGTGCGAGCACCACGTAGCCGCCGTTGTTGTAGGAGAACCGTTCGTCCGGCGCGAACTTGGTCGCGCAGCCGTCGAGCACCCGCAGGTACTGCTCGGTGGTCGCCAGCTCGTGGACCGGGATGCCCAAGACGTAGTCGGTGACCTCGTAGTCCGCCGCCTCCTCGTCGAGAAAGTCCCCGATGCCAGAGCGGTGGGCGAGCAGCTGCTCGACGGTCACGTCGTCGCCGATCAACGGCAGGTCCTCGCCGAGCACGGACCGGGCGGTGCTGGCGAGCTGGAGACGACTCTGCTCGATGAGGCTGACAATCGTCAGCGCGGTCAGCCCCTTCGCGCCGCTGGCGATGGCGAACTGGCCGTCGACGGTGTTCGCCACGTTGCAGCCGCGGTGCGCCAACCCGTATGCCTTTGCGAGCTCAACGCTGTCACCGCGATCGACTCTCACGACGCCCGAGAACGCTGTCTCGGCAGCGATGCGATCGACGGAGTCCGCCAAGCTGTTCACCAGTAGAGGGTACCGCCAGGCGAGGCCACCGATCCGACCTTGCTGCCGGTCCGGTTGTTGCGGCGTCAGGCGGCGCCGACCGTGAGGAAGGCGCTGATCTGCTTGGCCAACTCATCGGGAGCGTCTTCGGCCATGTGGTGCCCGCTGTCAATCGGCCCGCCACGCAGGTCGGTGGTCCAGGGCCGCCAGACGGCCAAGACGTCGCCGTACAGCTGTTCCAGGTCGTCGCACGTGGACCACAGGATGAGCGTCGGGCAGGCGATCCGGCGGCCCGCCGCGCGGTCGGCGTCGTCGGCGGCCCTGTCCACGCCGAGGCCGGCACGGTAGTCCTCGAGCATCGCCGTGACCGTGGCCGGGTCGTGGATCGCGCGGCGGTAGTCGGCATGGTTGTCCGCGCCCATCCGCTCGGCGTCGCCGCCGTACCAGGCGTCCGGGTCCGCCAGGATCGCCTGCTCGGGCTTGTCGGGCTGAGCGAAGAAGAACCAGTGCCACCAGGCCGCGGCGAAGCGGGCGTCAGCGCGAGCCAGGGCCTCGCCGATCGGTACGCTGTCCAGCACGGCGAGGTGGCTCACTGCCTGTGGGGCGTCGAGCGCCAGGCGCATGGCGACGTAGCTGCCGCGGTCGTGGCCGACGACAGCGAACCGCTCGTGACCGAGCCGGCGCATCAGCGCCAGGACATCAGCGGCCATGGCGCGTTTGGAGTAGGGGCGGTGATCGGTCGTCGTGGCCGGCTTGGACGACTGACCGTAGCCGCGCAGGTCGGGACAGACGACGGTGTGCCCGGCGGCACGCAGCAGCGGCGCCACCCGGTGCCATGTGGTGTGGGTGCGCGGGTGCCCGTGCAGCAGGACGACCGGCGCTCCCCCGCCGCCGACCCGGCAGCGCAGCCGCACGCCACCCTCGACGTCCACCGTCGACTCATCGAACCCCTCGAACACCGCACCATTGTGACGGTCGCCACTCGTCGCTCGCCAGGGAATCGGCGGAACGCCCAAGCGCGAGGTCTGTGTGACGAACGGCATGGACACCGGGTGCCGCTAACGGCTGGATAGGAGTCGTGACGGACACCGACGGAACCGAGTATGAGGTCCTGCTCATCGGCGGCCGGTCTGCAGGCGGCAGGACCTCCGTCGGCTACGAAGTCTCTGATCGGCTACAGGCAGCGGGCATCGCACATTGCCTTGTCGGGGGGGCAATCTCGACGCCGCCTACCCCAAGGCAGTGGACGACCCAAATGGCACGACGCTCACCGCAACCAACCTCACGGCATTGTGGCGCAACTACTCCGCGATCGGGCACCGACGACTCATCTACGTCAACACGGCGTGCGTCCTCGAGCACAAGATGATCGTTCGTTCGATGGGCGGAGGGGCGAGGGCCACCTACCTCGACAGCGCCGCCGAATCATGGATAGCGCGGATTGCCACGGACAGGCGGGCTGTCGCTGACGTCGCGGCGGACGTCGTCGAAGCAACGGCATGGACCTCCAGCCCGGCGCGCTGATCCCTCGCCAGTCACGGGTGCAGTGAGGCACTCGACTGCCCGCTGCTGACCCGGGACATCCGGTTGGCCAGGTCGAGCGGACACCTCATCCACGTCGAAGTCCGCTGAGCCCGGGGCTCTAGGGAGAGCGCAGGTCGGGCATGGCGGCGATCCGGTCGAGAAGGCCAGCCAACGCCGCGGGCTGGCTCAGCATTGGTAGGTGCCCGCTGTGCAGGTCGTGCACATGCGCCAGCGGGAGAGCGCCGATCATCCGGTCCCTCAGCGAGTCGGCGATGCTGCGGTCGTCGAGCAGGCGGACGTAGTGCAGCGGTACGTCGGATGGGAAGGTCGCGGTCGGTACGGGGTCAATGAGGAATCCAGGCGCTTCCGGCACGCGCCTGTCGAGGAACCATGCTGTGGTCGCGGCGTCCAGGTCGTTGCCCAGCGTCTTGCGGTTCTGATCGGCCGGGGAGAGCAGTCCCCCCGGCCGGAGCTTGTAAAGCCCGCGCAACAAGAGCCGCTGCGGCAGCGGCAGCAGGTCGACCCAGGACTTGCCCTCTTGAGGGACTGTCGCGCCCACAAGGACGATCGCTGTCACTGCCTCACCGAGAGAATGGGCCAGCGCTGGAACGAGCACACCGCCGAACGAATGTGCGACGAGCACGACCCGGTCGACGTCCCATTGCTGGACGTCGTCGGCAACGGAGCGGACGGCATCGTCCAGCCCGAGGGAGCGGCGGTCGGCTGGACGCGAGCCTCGACCGGGAAGATCGACGGGCAACGCTGGCGAAGTCAGCTCGGCGACCATCCGCTCCCACAACCACGCGCCGAGTTCGGATCCATGGATCAGGACGCATCCCGTGTCGCCGTACGCCATGCAGGCCTCCGTTGCTTGCGTTGCTGGCGAGACGTCAGACTGCCAGCTGCCGCCCGCAAGAGCGCAATCTCCTGGTGCTCTGCCAGATGCCGGCGTCGTCAGCTGGCGGCCGCCCTGGCGGCGACCCGGTGCATCGCGGCGCGCCCCACGATCACGCCGAGAACACCGGCGGCGACACCGAGCCAGACGGGTCCACCACGGGTCAGGACGGCCACGATCACGAAGCCGTCGAAAAGCGAGATCAGGGTGAACCCGACGAAGTCGAGGAGGCGCGGCGAGGACTGGCCCGGAGCCACGCGCCACATGCTGCGGGCCTGGAGACCTCGCAGGACCATGAACGCGGCGAGCACGAGCAGCGCCGAGAACACCACATTGGTGCCGAGCGGCTGGTCGGGCCAACCGGTCGCGACCGCCCCGACCAGCGTCACGGCCATGACGATCAGCGACCAGAAGTAGACACCGAACAGCGTGCGCCACCCCACGACCGCCACCCCCGCCGCCAAGGCGAGCGTACCAGCGCTGGCGTGGACGGTGATGAAGGTGTCGTGCCACATGACCGTCCCTGTCTTCGATGGTTAGCAGTTGCTAAGTTAGCACTTGCTAAGCTATGTGTCCATGGCGCAGAAGCGGACGGCCGGGCGAAGGCGTAACGCCAAGGGTGAGGGCGAGCGGCTGCGCGCGGAGCTCATCGAGGCTGCGGCGGGCATCCTGGCGGAGACCGGCGACGAGGCTGGCCTGTCGCTGCGGGAGGTCGCACGCCGCGCCGGGGTCAGCTCGCCGGCGGTCTACCTGCACTTCACCGACAAGGACGCGCTGCTCGCCGGCGTCCTGGCCAGCCGCTTCGCCATGCTTGGGCATGGCATCGGCGCGGCCGTCGCCGCGGCCCCCAGTGGTCCGGGGGAACGTCTGCGAGCGGGGTGCCGGGCTTACGTCGACCTCGCGGTACGTGACCCGGGCACCTACCGGGTGCTGTTCGGGGGGCGGTCCGCCGCCGACCTCGGCCGCGACTTCCGGGAGACTCAGACGCACGCGCCGTTCCGCTCCCTGGCCGATGGGATCGCGGCGGCGCAGGCCGAGGGCGTGGTGCGACCGGGCGACCCGTTCCGGCTCGCCGTGCCGGTGTGGGCGGCACTGCATGGCATCGCGACCCTGCGGACCGCCCGCCCGCACTTCCCGTGGCCGGGCGCCGGGGAGCTGATCGACGACGTTTTGGCGGGACTGCTCGGCCTGCCGCGCGCGTGAGGGAGCAAGTCGCCTTGACCAAAACCATAAGCACGCTTAGTGTAAGCGCACTGGCTATATGCGATTACGAAGGCGGCGAGAGATGTGGACGTTCGAGCACACCGAGACGACGAGCGCGACGCCAGCCCAGCTGTGGGCTCGCTACAGCAAACCCGAGACCTGGCCCGAGTGGGACCACGAGACCGCCGTCGTAACCGTGCAGGGCCCGATGGCCGCCGGCACCCACGGCACGCTCAAGCCGGTCAAAGGACCCACGACGCCGTTCACCTTCACCGAGGTGACGCCCGGCGTCGGCTTCACCGACGTCAGCCGGCTGCCGTTTGTCCGCCTCATCTTCGACCACCACATCGAGGCCACCACGACGGGTAGCCGCTTCACCCACCGCGTCACAATCAGCGGTCCGCTGTCGCCGCTGTTTGCCCGCGTCATCGGCGGCACCATCGCCGTCGGCCTGCCCACCGCCATGCAGCAGTTGTCTCGGCTCGCCGAGACAACGACCAACGCAGCCACGTGACCGCCGCCACCGGCGACGCCAGGAATACCTCCTCCGGGCCTCGGGGCAGCCCCGGATTCCTACTGTGGCGCACCACCCTGCGCTGGCAACGCGGCATCGCCGCTGCCCTGCGCCCCCTCGAGCTGACCCATGTGCAGTTCGTACTGCTTGCCGCCGTCTGGTGGCTGTCCGACCAGGCCGTCACCTCCGGCCAGCTGCCCAGCCAACGCCAAGTCGCCAACCACGCCGAGGTCGACGTGATGATGACCAGTCAGGTCGTGCGTTCGCTGGAAGCGCGCGGCCTGCTCACCCGTGCACCTGATCCCGCTGACGCCCGCGTCAAACGACTCACCGTTACCAACCCTGGTCGCCGCCTCGCCCAACAGGCTGTCGCCGTCGTTGAGGCTGCCGACGCAGACTTCTTCAGCAGCGTCCACAACCCCGCTCAACTCCTGAGAGTCCTCCGCCAGCTCGCCGACGACCCTGCTCCCGCCGCCGTCACCACGCCGCCCGCACATATGAAGCCCTCGTGACAGCGGCCGAGGAGAGCTTGATGTCGGACAAGGGGTCGGTCAATGACACGGGTCTATTCTGACGAACGTGATCACCGCCGTCCACACGCTGGTCTACGCCGACGATGCCGAGGCTGCCCGGGCGTTCTTCCGAGACGTTCTCGGCTGGGCGCACATCGACGCGCAGGGCGGCTGGCGGGCGATGAACACGAGCTCGGCGGGCACCTCGATCTGGAAGGCGACGTCGTCGCCGGCCTGTTCGTGGATGGCGCGGATCTCTCGTAGCGTCGCCTCGGTGAACGGGCGGCGATGCAGGAACGCGCCGACCGGGCCGAGTACGAACAGCGCGATGTCGAAGTCGCCGGGGATACCCACTTGGAAGGTGAGATCGGGTAGCTCGTGGGCAGCGCGCAGTCGCTGGAACACGGGATAGCTCGCGTCGAAGGCGGCGACATGCCCAAAGTCCAGCGAGGCGCCGTAGAGCGTATGGCCTCGGCGGATCTTGAACGCGGGCGTGTCGTCGTAGTCGGTCCAGGACCCTCCTTGGGGACCTCCAGGTCCGGATGGGTGCGAAGTGATTCGACGATGTGGATGATCCAGTCGCGGTCGGCGCTTCGCAGTCTGGAGAGGGTGACGTCATGGCGCGTTCCAAACTGCTCGTCGGCGGCGTCCCCTTGGACGACGCCGAGGAAGCGATGAGCACGGCACTTACCGAGCTCGGCCCGACGCTGCACACCC
>Ga0136619_10000086_pt1 | contig 31046 bp, 35 predicted proteins | sample AntDrymUQ3532106_2_FD_104807 | JGI IMG/M metagenome (GOLD analysis project Ga0136619, IMG submission 104807) | Polar desert sand microbial communities from Dry Valleys, Antarctica - metaG UQ353 (21.06) | ecosystem: Environmental > Terrestrial > Soil > Desert | place: Antarctica: Dry Valley...
GAAGCCCCTCGACGCGGAAGCGGTTCACGCAGCCGTCGGGGCCACGAACGGCAAGCTCGTGGTGGTGGAGGATCATCACCCCGAGGGCGGACTTGGCGAGGCCGTGCTCTCGGCGCTCTCGGAGACGGGTGAGGAACTAAAGTTCAGGCACCTGGCCGTGAGCATCATGCCTGGCTCCGGCACGGGCGCGGAGCTCATGAACGAGGCCGGCATAGACGCGGAGCACATAGCCCGCGCCGTGCGTGAGCTGAAGGACCGGTAAGGCGAGCAAGCAGCGCCACCGGATACGAGGAACACCAACAGGAGGTAGACGATGAACGAGCGTCTGCGGCAAATGCGGGAGTTGGGCCAGTCGCCCTGGGTTGACGGCATTTCACGTGAGGGCACACGAACTGGCGAGTTGCAGCGGATGGTGGATGACGGCATCGTCGGCGTCACGTCCAACCCGGCCATCTTCCAGAAGGCCATAGGGGATTCGGAACTCTATGACGATCAGTTGCAGGAACTGTACGAGAAGATGGACGATCCGAAGGAGATCTTCCTCCAGCTCGCCCGCGATGACATCAGGGAAGCCTGCGACATTCTGAAACCCGTGTTTGACGAGACCGGCGGGGAGAGCGGGGGCAGCGGGGAGGATGGCTTCGTCTCGCTGGAGGTGTCGCCCAATCTCGCCTACGACGCCGTCGCCACGATAGACGAGGCGGCGCGGCTGTTCGACATGGTGGACCGGCCGAACCTGTTCGTGAAGATCCCGGCGACCGTGCCTGGGCTCGTGGCGATAGAGGAGATGGTCTCGCGGGGCAAGTCCATAAACGTTACCCTGATCTTCTCCCTCGAACGCTACCGCGAGGTCGCCCTCGCATACGTGCGCGGCCTGCAAAGGCTGGTGGATAACGGTGGAGATCCATCCGGCGTGCGCTCCGTGGCGAGCTTCTTCGTCTCCCGCATAGACAGTGAGGCCGACGGGCGGCTGGAAGACCTCGGCGCGCCGGACGACCTGAAGGGCCAGCTCGCCATAGCCAACGCCAAGCTGGCGTACCAGATCTCCAAGGAGATCTTCGGCGGCTCGTGGTGGGAGTCCCTGGCCGAGAAGGGCGCCAACAAACAGCGGCTCCTGTGGGCCTCCACCTCCACCAAGAACCCGGACTACAAGGACGTGATCTACGTCGAGAACCTCATCGGCCCGCAGACCGTCAACACCATGCCCGAGAGCACCATCGAGGCGACGAAGGACCACGCCGAGATCGAACCCACGCTCGAACAAGGCGTGGATGAGGCGAAGCGGCTCTTCAAACGCCTGCGGGAAGCCGGACTGGACTACGAGGGCGTGACCGATACCCTGGAGAAAGAGGGCGTCCAGAAGTTCGTGGATCCCTTCCAGGAGACCCTGGAGACGGTGGAGAACAAGGGTCGGAAGCTGGCGCGGAGGTAGGCGTCAGACTTACTACCTGAAACCTGGCAACGACCGAAGGGAGTCGCGTGGATATAGGCATCTGGGGCATGGGCCGGATGGGCTTCAACATGGCGCGCCGGTTGGTGGATAAGGGTGACCATCGGGTCGTCGCTGGCAACCGTTCGCCGGGGAAGGTGGACGACGCTATCGCGGCGGGCGCGGAGGGCGCCTACAGCGTGGAGGAGTTTGTGGAGAAGCAGCAGTCCCCGCGGGTGCTGTGGTCCATGCTCCCGGCCGGCGAGACGACGGACCAGATGATCGGACGCTTCACCGAGCTCGCGGACGAGGGTGACATCATCGTGGACGGGGCCAACTCGTACTTCCGGGACTCCGTGGCGCGTGCGCGTGAGGTCAGGAACGCTGGCCTCCGGTGGCTGGACGCCGGGGTATCTGGGGGCGTCTGGGGCTATGACGTGGGGTACTGCACCATGATCGGGGGCGACGCAGATGCTTTCGAGCACGCCGAGCCCGCGTTCGAGACGCTGGCTCCCCAGAACGGCTACGCTTTCCTGGGCGATGCCGGGGCCGGGCACTTCGCCAAGATGGTCCACAATGGGGTCGAGTACGGGATGCTCCAGGCCTACGCCGAGGGGTTCGAGATCCTGGAGAAATCCCGCTACGACTACGACCTGCGGGCCCTCTCCAGCCTGTGGAACCAGGGGAGCGTGGTGCGTAGCTGGCTGCTGGAGCTCGCTGAGCGGGCCTTCGAGCAGGACGCGAACCTGGAGAGCGTCCGGGGCTACGTCGAGGACTCGGGCGAGGGGCGCTGGACGGTGCTGGAGGCCATAGAAGAGGACGTGCCGGCTAACGCCATCGCGGGCTCTCTCTTCGCGCGGTTCGCCTCCCGCCAGGACGACTCCTTCGCCATGAAGGTCATCGCGGCGCTGAGGGGTGAGTTCGGCGGGCACGCGATCAAAGAAGCGAGCACCGAGCAGGAGAAGTAGGAGCCAGCTGTGGCCGAAACGCAAGTGGTCCGGCAAAATGTCCTCCGCGACGAAGGGCGCCTGCCGCCCGTCCCCGAGCCAGGGGCGATGGTCATATTCGGGGCCTCCGGCGATCTGACGGCCCGGAAGCTGATCCCCGCGCTCTACGACCTCGCCGAGGGACGCCGCCTGCCGATGGAGTTCGCCGTGGTCGGCATTTCCCGTACGGAGATGAGCCACGACGAGTTTCGGAACAGGTTGCGCGACGGGCTCGAAGAGCAGCGCGCGGGCTCGGTGAGTGAGGACGTGTGGGAGTCGTTCTCCAAGGGGCTTTTCTACCTTCCCGGCGATTCCAAGAAGCCCGAGACTTACGAGGAATTAAAGGATTTCTTGAAGAAGCTCGATGGGGAGCGCGGCACGTCGGGGAACCGCATCTTCTACCTGTCGTCATCGCCCTCGCTGTTCCCGACCATCGTGGAGCGGCTGGGGGAGGCCGGGATGAGCCGGGAGGATGACGGCGGCTACTCCCGGCTGGTGATCGAGAAGCCGTTCGGGCGGGACCTGGAGAGCGCGAGGCATCTCAACGGCGACATCCTGCGGTACTTCCGGGAGAAGCAGATCTACCGGATAGACCACTACCTCGGCAAGGAGACCGTCCAGAATATCCTGGCCTTACGGTTCTCCAACGGCATCTTCGAGCCGGTGTGGAATCAGCACTACGTGGACCACGTCCAGATCACGGTAGCCGAAGACATCGGCGTCGGCACCCGCGGCGCGTTCTACGAGGAGGCGGGCGCCCTGCGCGACATCGTCCAGAACCACGTGATGCAGGTCCTGTGCCTGACGGCGATGGAGCCCCCCGTTGCCTTCGACGCCGATTCGCTGCGCGAGGAGAAGGTGAAGGTCCTGAAGGCCGTCCGCCCTATCTCTGAGGACGAGGTTGGGGAGGCTGCGGTGCGCGGCCAGTACGACGGTGGCTGGGTTTTCGGGGAAGAGGTCCGGGGCTACCGTGAGGAGAAGGACGTGGCCGCCGACTCCGAGACGGAGACGTACGTGGCGCTGAAGCTGCTAGTGGACAACTGGCGGTGGGCCGGCGTGCCGTTCTATGTGCGGGCCGGCAAGCGGATGCCCAAGAAGGCGACGGAGATCTCCATCCAGTTCCACAAGACGCCGCACACGCCGTTCTCCGGCCCGGACACGGAGGGCCTGGAGCCGAACGTGCTCGTGATCCGGGTCCAGCCGGAAGAGGGTGTGAGCCTCAAGATCGGGGCGAAGGTCCCGGGCTCGGGCTTCGAGGTGCGCTCCGTGAACATGGACCTCCTGTACGGGTCGGCCTTCATGGAGGAGGCCCCTGACGCCTACCAGCGGCTCCTATTGGACCTGATGCTCGGCGACCCGACCCTCTTTATCCGGGCGGACGAGGCCGAAGGCGCGTGGAGCATCCTCCAGCCCGTGATGGAGGGCTGGTCGAAGGACGGCCACGCCGCCCGCTATCCGGCCGGGACGTGGGGGCCGGATGAGGCCGGGGAACTCCTCGGGCACGACGGCCGGGAGTGGCGCAGACCATGATCGGTGAGCACCGCTCGTCACCGGGATCGGGTGCGATGAGCGTCGAGCAGATAGAGCGCGAGTTCGGCCGGCTGCGCATGAACGAAGACGGCACTCTGGGCCTCCGGGCCAGCGTCCTGAACCTGGTGGCCGTCACCGATGAGGCGTCCGCGGGGGAGATCACGCGCGTCGTCTCCAGGCTCGCCGGACGCTTCCCCTGCCGGGCGATAGTCATGATCTCTGACCCCGACGAGGAGACTGCCAACCTGGACATCCGGGTCTCGGCCTTCTGCGATGCGCGGGGCGGGAGCGGAAGCCAGGTCTGCGCCGAGCAGGTCGAGGTCCATACCGAGGGTCCCCCCGCCCACCATCTCCAGAGCCTCGCCGGACCGCTACTCTTGCCGGACCTGCCAGTCTTCCTCTGGTACCCGGGCGCGTTCTCCGCCGATTCGGCGGAATTCTCCGGCATGGCGGACCTGGCGGACCGCGTCATCGTGAACTCCGGCGCGGCACCCGACCACGGGGCCTGCCTGCGGGAGATCTCCGGCCTGGCGCAGGACCCCGCGATGCCCGCCGTCGGCGACCTCCAGTGGGTCGGGCTCTCGCCCTGGCGCTCGCTCATCGCCGACCTCTTCGACCCCCCGGATAGGCGCGGTGAACTCGGCCAGATACACCGCGTGGAGATACTCCATGATCCCCGCGGTGAGTCACGGGCGTTGCTGCTCACGGGTTGGCTCGCCGCCTCTCTCGGCTGGCGCCCCGAGTCCGCGCGGGAGACTGACAGGGGGCGGGAGTTCGCGTTCGCCGGACCCTCCGGTGAGGTGATCGTCGCCCTGGATCCCGGCTCAGAGGACGCCTCGCTCCGGCGGGTGAGGCTCTACGGTGAGGAGCTCACCTTCCAGGTCTCGCGCCACCGGGAGCTATCAGAGGCGATGAGCACGGTGATGCGTGGTGAGGATCTCCTGGGCGAGCGCACCGTCCACCTGGGTTTCTTCGACCAGGACATCATCCTCGGGGAAGAGCTGCGGTTCCGGGGCCGGGATGAGAGCTACGCCGCCGCCCTGCGAACGGTCGTAGAGATGATCGACCTTTGAAGATACTCGTCTACGAGGATAAAGTGGATCTCGCCGAAGCCGCCGCCAGGGACTTCGCCCGAAGGGCCGGGGAAGCCATAGACGAGCGAGGGCGCTTCGCCGTCGCGCTCGCAGGGGGCTCGACCCCCAAAGCCACCTACGAGACGCTCGCCCGGGACTACGCCGGAGAGGTCGACTGGGGCCGAGTCCACGTCTTCTTCGGGGACGAGCGCGCCGTGCCGCCCAGCCACGAGGACTCCAATTACCGCATGGCGAAGGATGCGCTGCTCGACCACGTCTCCGTCGGGAGCGTACACCGGATGCGCGGCGAGTTGCCCCCGGAGGAGGCCGCCGCGAGCTACGAGGAGGAACTGCGGAGCTTCTTCGGAGAAGTGACTCCGCGCTTCGACCTGATCCTGCTCGGCATCGGCGGCGACGGCCACACCGCAAGCCTCTTCCCCGGAACCGCGGCGCTTGAGGTTGCTGATCGCCTGACCGTCGCCAACCCGGTGCTCAAGCTGGAGACCACCCGCATCACGCTCACCGCCCCCGCTATTAACGCCGCGAGAGCCGTCGTCTTCCTGGTGGCCGGAGAGGATAAGGCCGAAGCCCTGCGGGAGATCCTCGAAGGCGACGCCGACCCACGCCCCTATCCCGCGAAGCTTGTACGGCCAGACGGGGACCTCGCCTGGATGGTGGACCGGACGGCTGCCCGGCTGCTGTCGCGGGTTTGATCTTCCGGCTTCGCGCTAGGCGTCGGTGCGGGAGAGGAACTCGAGCACGCGCCGCCACATCAGGTTTGACGAAGACGAATCATACTCGGGCAGGTCGGGGTCGGTGAAGAGGTGGCCTGACCCCGGATAGGTGTGCGCCTCGAAGCGGGCCCCGGCCTGCCGGACGGCGTCCCTGAGGGAGGTGACCTCAGGAACCTCCACCCACGGGTCCTCGGCGGCGTAATGCACCTGGGCCGGCACCCCAGCCGGCCAGCGCTCGACGCCGAACTCACTAAACCCCTCGACGGGGACGGCGGCGTGCATGAGCACCGCCCCCAGGGCGCCGGGTCTGCCGGCGGCCAGAAGCTCGGCGGGCACAACCCCGAGGGAGAACCCGGCGAAGACCAGCCCCGCAGGCAGCTCGGCCACGGCCTCCTTAGCCCTCCGGGCGATCTCGGCGTAGCCCAGCTCGTCGCGCTTGCGCAAGCCCTCGTCCAGGTCGTCGAACACTTCCCCGTCGTAGTAGTCGGGCGTGTGGACCGTGTGACCGGCCTCCCGCAGACGATCCGCGGCGGCGGCTACTCCGGGCCGTAGGCCCAGCGCGGAGTGAAACAGGACGACTTCGGCCATCGGACGACCTCCGGATCAAAGACCTCTACAAGGAGATATTACAGGCGAAGAGGCCGCGGACACCAGATAATTGCTTCCGAGCACGAAGGTAAGAACCAGCGGGCCGGCGTTCCGTGACGTGAAAGCAGTTGAAGAGCGATGAAACGCTGCAACTGTGTGCGCCAGCCCGCGAGATATTCATACGCCGGTAGCGCGAACCTGGATCACCGCCCGCCGAAATCTCGAGAACTCCGGCTAGAAGAAGCGTTTGAGCAGCCCGATGGCGCCTTGCTTCCACGGGACGCGGTGGGAGACGCCCGAGGCGTTCTCGAACTCCGCCCGGTGATCCAGATACCAGCGGAAGTTCCTCAGCAGGGCCTCCTTGTTGGAGAACTTCGGTGCGTAGCCGAGTTGTCGCTCCGCCTTCTCTATGGAGACGAACGAATCCTTGGAGGCCGTCTCGTAGACCCAGCGATACAGGGGCGAGACACCAAGCCGGTCGAGAATCCGCAGGCCCCAGATCGCGGGCGCTGCCGGGAAACCGACGATCTTCTTGCCGTGTCCGGCGTAGTCCAGGACGGCCTGGTAGTCCTCCTTCATGGTGGTGAACTCCCGCGCACCGATGTTGAAGGTATCGTCGGCCTTCTCTTTGGGCAGCGTCAGGCACAGGGCGATGGCGTCGCACAGGTCCTCAACGTCCAGGAGCTGGTAGCGGTTGTTCCCGCTCCCGATCATGGGGAAGTTGTGGCCAGTCACCGCCCAGTCGTACAGCAGCGCGAAGACCCCGAGCCGCTCTGGCCCGACGAAGGACTTGGGGCGGATGATCGGGACTGTCAGTCCACGGGCCCGGTACTCCAGGCAGACCATCTCGGCCTGGATCTTGGCCTGCCCGTAAGGCCCGACGCCTTCGAGGCGATCCGTCTCGTACAGGGGATGGTGATCCGGTATCCCGTACACCGCCGTGGAGGAGACGTGGACGACCCGCTCGACGCCGTTCTTCAGGGCCGCGTCAAGGACGTTGCGGGTGCCCTCAACGTCCGTCGTGTGGATGTCATCCGGGCTGTAGAGCGGGAGCGCGGCGGCCGTGTGGACCACGAAGTCTACGCCCTCCATCGCCCGGTCTATCAGGGCTTTGTTGCGGATATCGCCCTTTATGACCTCGACCTGATCTCGCTCCGGGTAGTCGAACTCCTCCACGTCCAGGGAGGCGACTTCGTAGCCCCGGGGTAGGAGGTGCCGGATCAGGTTGATGCCCAGAAAACCGGCGCCGCCGGTTATGAGAACTTTCCGTCGGTCCATGAAATTGCTTCCCCTCTGATCTTCTCGAAACCTGCGCGATCGCGCGAGCGGCGCATTTTAGCACGCAAGCCTTCCTGTCTCCTGACGCATCCCCGTCATGGAAAGGGGGAGCTTGCGCCTGGAGGGACGCGGCATACAATCCGGTTCTGGAGGTTCGGTTTTGCGAGCGATGATCCTGGATTCCGCGGGCGGGTCTTTGCGGGCCGCCGATGTTCCGGTTCCCGAGCCGGGGCCCGGTCGCGTGCTGATCCGGGTCCGCGCCTGCGGCGTTTGCCGGACGGACCTGCACATCTTGGACGGCGAGCTATCGGACCCGAAGCTGCCCCTGATCCCGGGCCACCAGATCGCCGGCGTCGTGGAAGAGACTGGCGGAGAAGCGGAGCGGTTCGCCACCGGAGACCGGGTCGGAGTTCCCTGGCTCGGATACACCGACGGAACCTGCCGCTACTGCCGCGCGAACCGGGAGAACCTATGTGACGATGCCCGGTTTACCGGCTATGACGTAGACGGCGGCTACGCGGAGTGCGCCGTCGCTGACGAACGCTTTTGCTTCCCGATCCCTGACGGTTAGCCTGATCTCCAGGCGGCGCTGCTCCTGTGCGCGGGTTTGATCGGCTACCGCTCCCTCCGCATGACCGGCGACGCCGAACGCCTCGGCCTCTACGGCTTCGGGGCCGCGGCCCACATAGTCTCTCAGGTCGCCGCCCATCAGGGACGCAGGATCTTCGCCTTCACCCGCGAAGGTGACGACGAGGGGCAGTCTTTCGCCCGGCGGCTGGGAGCTGAATGGGCCGGAGGTTCCTCCGATTCGCCACCCGAGGAACTGGACGCCGCCATCGTCTTTGCCCCTGTTGGGGCGCTGGTCCCTACCGCGCTGCGGGCCGTAGGCAAGGGCGGTGTGGTCGTCCTTGGGGGCATCCACATGAGCGACATCCCTTCGTTTCCGTACGAGACGATCTGGGGCGAGCGTTCCCTGAAGTCCGTGGCGAACCTGACGCGCCGGGACGGGGAGAAGTTCCTCGCGCTCGCCCCGAAAGTGCCGGTATGCACCGAGGTCACGCCTTTCCCACTGGAGAGGGCCAACGAGGCGCTCGACGCGCTGCGCGGGAGCGGTATCAGCGGCGCCGTCGTTCTGGTCGTGGAAGAAGAGATCCGGTAGCAGAGCCGCGCCCTTTGGCAACGAAGCGGGGCGAGCGTATGATTCGGCCATGATCATAGACCGGGCCATATACGTCGAGGGACAACGGAAAGAGGCGCCGGACGACCTGGAAGATACGTACGAAGCCTGCCGCAGGATGGGTGGGATGGCCTGGATCGGGCTGCACGAGCCGAGCGAGGAAGAGTTCTCCACCGTCGCGGAGGAGTTCGAACTGCACCCGCTCGCGGTCGAGGACGCCATCGAGGCCCACCAGCGCCCGAAGCTAGAACGCTACGGCGATATAACCTTCGTGGTCCTCAAGCCAGCGCGCTACGTGGATGAGACGGAGACCGTGGAGTTCGGGGAGATACACGTCTTCTCGGGGCCTGACTTCGTTATCACCATCCGGCACGGCGAGGCCTCGGCTCTGGACGAGGTGCGCGTGCGGTTGGAAGACGAGCCGGACCTCCTCAAGCGGGGCTCGACCGCGGTTCTGTACGCCATCATGGACCAGGTAGTAGATGACTACGGTCCAGTCGTCGAGGGGCTGGAGAACGACATAGACGAGATAGAGACCGATGTCTTCGGGGGCAACCCGGAGGTTTCGCGCCGGATCTACCAGCTCTCCCGGGAGGTCATCCAGTTCCAGCGGGCTGCGAAACCCCTGATCTCGGGCGTCGAATCCCTGCTGCACGACGAGAGGCTCGGCCCCGAGTTGAAGCGGTATCTCAGGGACGTGCAGGACCACCTGCTGCGCGTGGCGGAACAGATAGACGGCTTCCGCGAACTGCTCACCAACGTGCTCAGCGTCAACCTGACCCTCACCGGCATAAACCAGAGCGACCAAACCAAGAAGGTAAGCGCCTGGGCCGCCATCCTGTTCGCTCCCACCCTCGTGGGAACAGTCTACGGGATGAACTTCGACAGCATGCCCGAACTGCACTGGACACTCGGCTACCCGTTCGCCCTGGCACTGATGCTGGCGATCTCAGTCATCCTGTATCTCGTCTTCAAGAACCGCAGCTGGCTCTAGCCGGGCGATCCCGAAGGCAACTCGGGTTCCCGTCCTGCAATCATCGCATCTTTCCCGGCCTTCCGGGGATGCGTCCTCCCACCGTGGCGGGTATGCTACCTTGTGTGCAAGCAGGGACAGGCTAGAGAAAGGCTGGTGGGAAGAACATGAGAAAAGCGACCTTGCTGTTGGCCTCGATGGTCCTGGCGATACTGCTCGCGAGCGGGGCGGCGTGGGCGGCCACCATAAAGGGCACCGCTGGTCCGGACACGCTCCAGGGCACCTCTTCGCGCGATGTGCTCATCCCCTTCGACGGCGACGATACGGTGTACGCGGAGGGCGGAAACGATGACGTACGCCATAGCTTCGGCGACGATGTGATCTACGGCGGCGCAGGCGGCGACACGCTCAGGGGCGGTCGGGGCAACGACACGATCTACGGCGGCCCCGGAAGAGACCTGATCGACTGCGCCTACAAGGTAACGCGCGCGGGAGACGTCGAAGACACCGCCTACGCCACCCCGGAGGACACGGTCGTTGACTGCAAGACCGTCTATCCAGACCCAACGAGTACGTAGAAAGCACGTATAGACCCGCATGGAAGAACGTGCGGGGAGGCCGGTGATTCGCACCTCGGCCCTCCTTCCCCGAACCCCGCGCCTGCCTGGCACCATGCGCGGACAGCAGCGGTCCTCTAACCGGACGCGCTCCGCGCGGCGCGTGATCCGGTAGACTCGAACCGTCCGTAAATATCTCGAAAACGACCGAAGCCGGAGGTGGCCCTTGTCCCATGGAGAAAACGGCGAAAGCCGCGGACGGGGGCGGTTGTGGCCACTTTTCGTGGGCCTGCCGCTCATAGTGATAATCGCGGCCGGTGCCGTCTTGCTCTCCGGGGGTGGGGACCGCGCCCCACAATCCTCCGGGCAGGGACAGCAGTCCTCCGGTAGAGAGGAACAAGCTTCCGGTGGCGGTGGCGCGGCGGCTTCCGGAGACGCTGACCTCGGGCACCCGGCGCTCGGTGATGCCGACGCGCCGGTGGTGCTGGTCGAGTATTCAGACTACCAGTGACCTTACTGCGGCAAGTTCGCCCGTGAGGTGAGCCCGAAGCTGATAGACAAATACGTAAAAGATGGGACGCTCCGGCTGGAGTGGCGGGACTTTCCATATCGGGGACAGGAATCCGTGAACGCCGCCCTCGCCGCCCGGGCGGCCCAGGAGCAGGGAAAGTTCTGGCAGTATCACGACCTGCTCTACGAAACCCAGGATCAGGGTTTCTCCGAGGATAGGCTCGTGAAGCTCGCCGGTGAAATGGGTCTGGACGTGGAGGAGTTCCGTTCCAGCCTCGAAAGCGGCGAAAACGAATCGGTCGTGAGTGAAGATTTCAAGGAGGGACAGGAGCGCGGCGTGAGCGGCACGCCCACGTTCGTCATCAACGGCCAGGTGCTGGTAGGCTTGCAGCCGCTCTCGGTCTTCGAGCGCGTTATAGAGCAGGAAAAGAGCGCGGCCGAAGGTGGTTGAGGCATCACTTCTCGCGGCCTTCTTCGGCGGGCTGCTCTCGCTACTAAGCCCGTGTAGCGCGCTCTTGTTGCCGGCCTTCTTCGCCTACGCTTTCGGGAGCAGAGGAGAACTGGTGAAGCGGACCGGCGTGTTCTATCTGGGGCTCGCCACGACGCTAGTGCCGCTCGGGATGGGGCTATCAGCGGTCAGCGGGCTCTTCTATGGACAACGGGGAATTTTGATCCTGATCTCCGGCGTCGTGCTCATAGCCTTCGGCGTACTCCAGATCTTCGGGCGCGGCTTCTCCATCGGCCCGCTGGAGCGCCTGCGAGGACGCATCCGGGGCGAATCGGCCGTCTCCGTCTACGTATTGGGCGCGGTCTACGGGTTCGCGGGGTTCTGCTCAGGTCCCATCCTGGGCGCGGTGCTGACCGTCGCGGCGGCCTCTGGGGAGGCTCTGCGCGGAGCGGCGCTCTTGGCGGCATACGCCGCCGGGATGGCCGCCCCGCTGTACCTGATGGCCCTGCTCTGGGACCGCTTCGACCTGGGACACCGCCGATGGCTGCGCGGCCGGGAAGTCACTCTGGGCGGCCAACGATTCCACACCACCAACCTCTTCTCCGGCCTGATGTTCGTGGTGCTCGGCGTGCTCTTTATCGTTTACGATGGAACTTCCGCGCTCGAGGGCTTCTACGAGCGAACGGGCGCCGGCGAGTTGGCCCTCGCGGCGGAGCGGTGGTCGAGCGAGGTCTTCAAGAGCTTCCCGGCGTGGGCGGTGCTCGTCGTTCTGGCGGCGGTGATCGCGCTGTGGACGTTCCGCCGGAGGCGGGACGGGAGGCGGGACGGGAAGCCCGGCGGGAAGCCTGCGGACCACCGGGGGTCGTGATGGACCTGCTCTTGCCCGGCCGGTTCGATGACCCGGTGGAGGCATACGGTTACGTCAGGACGATCTTCGACCAGGTGGCGGCTGGCGAGCGCCCGCCGACGATCTCCATCACGCCATCCACCCGCCACGTCGGGGTGACGCGGCGTGACACGTTCCGCCCAGGCTTCTCCGACGCGGTGCGGGCGTCCAACGAAGAGGGCTATCCGGTCCTCGTCCGGGGATCGGGCGGCGGCGCGACCGCGGCGGGAGCTGGCACATTCGGGTTCTCCATCATCCGCCCGGCAGACGCAGAGGAGGCGAAGCGGGGCATCCGCGACCGCTACGACGAGGCGGCGGCGCTGGTGCTCGGTGCTTTCGGGCGCCTCGGGGTGCGGGCCGAAGTTGGGGAGGTGCGGCACGAGTTCTGTCCGGGGGACCACAGCGTCCGGGTAGGAAACTGGGAGGATGGCGCGAAGCTCGTCGGCATCGCGCAGCGCCTGACGCGCCGGGCGACGAGCGTGGGAGGAATAGTGCTCATGTCTGGCGAAGAAGAGTTGGTGCGGGTGCTCGCGCGCGTCTACGGAGCGATGGATCTCCCTTTCCGCCCGGAGAGCGTGGGCAGCCTGCGCCGTGCAGGGAGCGCCGCGACGGTCGAGGATGCCATAGAGGCGTTCGCGGCGGAGGCTGCTGCGCGTTACGGTGCGGCGCGCGTCCCGCTCGACGGGTGGACGCTCGGGCTGGCTCGCGCTGCCGGGGAGGAGCAACTCATCTTCCCGTAACGTCCCATCGAGGCACGGCCGGGTTTTGGGCTTAGAATGGGTGCCCACGGACGGCGACGGAGCGGGAGACAATGAAGCTGAGCAGGCACATGGGGCACGGGCCGGGGGGCAAAGCCCGGCTCCGAGAGAAGCGGCGGGAGATCTCGCCGACGCCGATCCCGATCTCGCCTCGCCTCCTGATCGTCCTCGGCGCCATCGGCTTCGTGGTGTTCGCGGCTTTTCTGTGGGCGTCCCCGACGGTCGTGGTCGTGGCGCTGGGCGGGGTGTCGCTCGCCATAGTGCTGTCTTACCCGGTGGCGGCGCTCTCGCGGATGATGCCGCGGCCTCTGGCGATACTGACGACCTTCCTCAGCCTGATCGGCATGGTCGTCCTCGCGGGAATCTTCCTGGTGCCCCCGCTCATAGAACAGTTGACGGCCCTAGTCTCAAGCACCCCGGACATCGCGGCCGGCGCGAACCGCTTTCTTCTCGACGTGCTTAAGCCGCTCGAAGAGCGCAACCTGCTGGGCGGAGCCTCTCCTGAGCAGTTCGCCAGCGGCCTCGTGAACGATCTCTTCGACCGCCTGAGGGCATTGACCGAAGATCTCCTCAGCGGCCTCGTCGGCTTTATCTCCGGCGCGTTCAACGTCGGGGTGGGCCTCTTCGGTGTGCTCTTCGTGGCCGCGTCGTTGCTGGCGGACATACGCACGATGAAAGCCGCGTACCTGAAAGTCGCGCCGGTCCACTACCGGCGGGACGCCAGGGAGCTGTGGGAGGCTTTCGGGGATTCTTTCTCGCGCTATCTGGGCGGTCTGCTTTTCGTGATCGTGATCCAGGGCGCACTCTCGGGCGTGGCCCTGTATTTCCTGGGCGTGCCCTACGCCATCCTGCTTGGCGCCTGGGTTTCGGTGACGGCCATAATCCCATACCTCGGGGCGTTCCTCGGGGGGATACCGGCGGTAGTGGTGGCGCTGGCCTTCGAGTCTCAGACGTTCGACTCGCGCGCTACGACCGCGTTGCTGGTGTTGGCTTCCTACGTACTCATCCAGCAACTGGAGAGCAACGTGCTCACGCCCCGCATCCAGGGCCAGGCCTTGCGGGTGCATCCGATCATCGTGCTGCTCGCCGTGATCGGCGGCGGCGAGATAGCGGGGCTCGCGGGCGTGATCTTCGCCGTCCCGGTGCTGGCCATGATGCGCGTTCTGCTGGACTTCTTCCGCGCCCGCATCCGCCCGCAAGGAGGCAAGGACCCTGACGTCTAGCGGCCGTTGTTGCGGATCAGGCGCGCGGCCTCGATGCGGTTCTTGACGCCTAGAAGCTTGTAGCCGGCCCGCAGGTGCTGCTTGACGGTGGACTCGGAGAGGTAGAGGCGTTTGGCTATCTCCGCGTTGCTCAGGCCCTCCACCACGAGCCCTAGTATCTCCTGCTGGCGGGCGGTCAGCGCGTTGAGATCCACGGGATCTTCCTGGTACAGCAGGTGCTCCAGCAGCTCCCTCGGGGCGACCAGCTCTCCCTTCACGGCCACCTCGACGGCGCGAAGCACCTGCTCCGGCGTCATGCCGGCGTGTATGAAACCGCGGGCCCCCATCTGGAGGGCGGCCTGGGCCAGTGACAGGTCAACGTGCAGGCTGAACACCAGGATCGAAGTGTCCGGCCAGAGGCCCTGGATGCGATCCATGCCCTCCGAGAGACCCTCCGTGCTGTCCACGCAGTAGATGACGAAAGTCGGCGGCTCATCCGATGGCCCGGGGACCTGCCGCCCGAGATGCACCCGCGCCCGCTCCTTCAGAGCCGTGGTTAGCCCGAGCGCCACCACCGTGTTGGAACAGTCCACCCAGATCAGAGCCGAAGGCCCGGACGAATTTTCCGTGTGCTCCACCATCCCGAATGCCGGTCCTTTCTAGAGTATCCGGGCAGCGTTGCCCTGTATGGACTTTCTAGCCAACCCGTGTCCGTAAGGTCTCCCCGAACCATCCCCAGCCCCATACAAATCGGGTACTAGCACTCGCACCTTCGAAGTACTGCATTCTACGTCGCACCAGGTGCATGTGCAAATAATCACCGGTGCATAAGCCTGGATGCCGCGCGTCTGCGCCTTCGGACGTTAACTGGACAAGCTCCTGCAAAACGGGGGAGAACACGGAGGTCGCAAAAGGCGCGGTAAGTAGCCTGGATCTGCCCTGGGGATACTGGACGGTATGGGACGATGATGCGGCCCGTGGACCCGGTAGAGGACGCCGGGTGACTCAGTTCCTGACGCCGTGACCCTCAATTCACTGGTGTCAGCCGAATGGTGGAAGGGGCTCTGCAGGATTCTTCTCATCAGGCTCTTCTAGCAGGAAGTCGAGAACACGCAGCTCCGCGGACAGTTGCGGAAGCTCGGCGAGCGGCTGGAGGAGACGGAGGAGGAGTGGGATCAGACGAACGCCGCGGCCAACGACCTGTACGAGTACTTTCGAGAGCATATGCGGGAAGTACCCAGGGACGGGAGCAACGAGGAATTGCCTGTGAAGACGCTTGGAGCAGGCCATCCAGACCGCCTCGACAAGAGAGACGTAGACCGTGAGGAGGGGTAGTGTGAGTGCACCAGCAGGGATGGCTCGTTTTCGGTAACAGACCCGGAGAGCAATGTTATCGTCTCGGGCACTATCAGCGCGGAGACCGTCATCGAGGCTGGCACGAAGACATTCACCTTTGACGTGAGCGCGATATCAGGTTCCTTCTCAAACCGGCTCCTCTCGTAGCGAGAGTCCTGGGAAGGGGCTGATCGTGGCCCCTCCCCCCTTCACATAGCGAGGCAGGAGCAGAGGGAGACTTTTTACAAATTTCTACTCTTCGGTACAATGGTCGATATATGGCAACCAGGCAAGAATCCCGACACGCAAGCTCCGCGCGCGAAGGTTCTCCGCTACTGCGCCGCGCGCGCGGAAAGTTCGCCGAAGTCTTTGGCGCGGACCTGCGCTCGCTGGCGGCTTTCCGCATCGTACTGGGGCTCCTGGTGCTCGCCGATCTCGCCCTGAGAGCCACCGACTTCCATGCCCATTACACCGACGCCGGGGTCTTGCCGAGATCCCAGGCAATCGAGTCAGGGCTGATAGATGCCTGGGAGTTTTCGCTCTACCTCATCAACGGAGAAGCGCTATTCCAGGCGTTGCTGTTCGGCCTCACGGCGCTGGCGGCGGTATGTATGCTAGTCGGATACCGTACGCGTCTCTCGACCATCATCGTCTGGGTGTTGGTGGTCTCGGTCCAGTGGCGCAACCCCCTGCTGCTCAACGGTGGCGACACCCTGTTGCGGCTCCTGCTTTTCTGGGCCATGTTTCTGCCGCTCGGGGCGTACTGGTCGGTGGACCGCTGGCGCAAGGCCGCCCCCCAGCGGCTCTCGATGGTCTTCCTCTCGGTGGGCACCATCGGGTTGTTGATGCAGATCGCCTTCGTGTACATATTCACCGCCCTCCTCAAGACGGGCGACGAATGGCGCGTGGACGGCACGGCACTCTACTACGCGCTGAATTTGGATCACCTCGTCACGCCGTTCGGCGTCTGGATGTCCCAGTTCCCGGATCTGCTCAAGGTACTGACGTTCGCCACCCTCGGGCTGGAGGCCCTTGGCCCATTCCTGCTGTTCTTCCCGTTCTTCACCGGGCCGGTTCGCACCGCGATGGTGCTGGCGTTCATGAGCCTCCATTTCGGTATCTGGACTATGATGGAGATCGGGTTCTTCCCCTGGATCAGCGCGTTTTGCATGGTTTGCTTCCTCCCCGCGTGGTTCTGGGATACGACCGGGGCGAGGATCAACGCCGCCTACCCGAAGTTCCTTCCCGACGTCACGCGCGGTTTCCAGCGAGCGGCGACGGCCCTGGCCGGCGTCTACCCGGCGCTCCGTCGAGCACGGCCATCACGCACGCCAGGCATAGTAGATCCCTCCATCGCTGGCCTGGCGGGAGGGGAAGACAGAGCCACGAGCGCGGCTCAGACCGCCGAAATGCCCCGGGAGGAGAGAGCCGGACAGATGGGCGCGCCCGGCGGGCCGGTGAGGCTGCGGTCGACGCCCTTGACCAACCTGCTCGCCGCCTTCTTCCTGGCCTACATCTTCTGCTGGAACCTGACGACCGGCACCTCTTTCGAGGTGCCGGACCGCCTGGAGAACGTCGGCGAGTTCTTCGGTCTCGGCCAGACCTGGAGCATGTTCGCTCCCGCTCCGCCCGACGAGGCCAGTTGGCCCGTTATGCCCGGGACCTTGCGGGACGGACAGAAAGTGGACCTGATGGGCGTCACCCGCGGCGACTTCGGCATGTACGCGGTGTCTTGGGAGAAGCCGGAATACGTAGCCGGCGTCTACGAGACCAACCACTGGCGCAAGTATCTGAACGCGGTCAACGGCGACGAAGAGTACGCCGAAGACTTGAAACTGCAATTCGCAGACTACGTCTGCGACGAGTGGAATGCCCGGCATAAGGGCCCCGAGAAACTCGATGCCTTGAAGGTTTACTCCGTAGAGACCGAGACACCGCCACCGGGGAGACCGCTATCTGAGGAGAAACCGTACAGAGATTTCTTGTGGCACTATAGATGCTCTTGATCGCCGGTCCGGATCAAACGTCGCGGAGGGCCGAAAGCAAGATGCTCGAAACCTTCGGGAATGGTAGCTACGGAGAATCCCTTTGTCGGCGGCGAGCCCGCTACCGCTGCGTTGGCTTCTCCATACGACCTTCCTGGGGAATCCCGGAAGCATCGGGTTCATCAGCGATTGCAACGGTAACGCGCAAATCCATTGAGATGAGGAGAGAAGGCTCCGGTCAGATGAGCTCAACCAACGCACCCGATGCTACGTTCGCTCCTGCTTGGCCTGACGACGGCGAGTGGATCGTCTGCGACAACCGGAAACCGTAGAAGCCGTCACAAAGCCCGAAGACGCCACTATTGTGGCCACCCACGGGATCGAAACCGCAGACCAACTAGCCCGGCTGCGGGGTTGCGGTGCGATCTGGCCCAGGGCTTCTCGTTCTCGAGGCTGGTCTGGCGGCGAGCAGCGCCGAGGCCTCCTCGCCGCCGGACCAGCCTTCTATCCTCACCCATGGTTCGCGCGGAAGGGCGTAGTCCGTCCGCGCGTAGCTCTAGCTGATCTTCTGACCTTCCTTGGCGATCTCTTGCAGGTCGGTCTGGAGCGTGCTGACGGCCTGCTCCGGTGACACGTCGCCCCCGAGCGCGGCGTTGAATTGCTTGGCGAGCTCCAGCGAAATATCCGAGTAGACCGGGGAGACTGGATGCGGCCTGGTGTTGTCTATGATCACCTCTTTGCCCAACTTGGCGACCGGCACCTCGTCCAGGATCTCCTGGTCATCGTAGAGGCCGAGACGGGTGGGCAGCCTGGAGGCATCCAACGCATGGGTCTTCAGTTGCTCGGGAGCGGTCATCCACTGGATGAACTCCCATGCCTCGTCCTGCTTGTCCGTGGCGGCGTTGATGGAGAAGTTCCAACCCCCGAGAGTACTGTAGCTCTGGCTCTGGCCCTTGCCCACCGGGATCGGCGCGACGCCCACCTGCTCGGGCTTTATCTTCGATGCTTCGGGATCGCTCACTATGGCGTACACGTATGGCCAGTTGCGCAGGAAGACCGCATCGTTGTCGGTGAATGAAGCCTGGGACTGGTCCTCCGTGTACTGGAGCACCGCCCCTCGTGGCGAGACCGTCCTCGATCGTGCTCCTCCAGGTCGCAAGGCCGGCGGCGGCCTCCGGGCTGTCTATGACGACCTTCGAGGGGGTCTTCAGGATCAAGTATGTTCCCACCGTGCGTCCAGATGTACTCGCAGCCGTTACAGACCCCGCCTTCGTACTCGGCGCCCTGGTAGACGAAGCCGAACTGGATGCCTTCGTCCTGTTGGACCTTCTGGGCCTGTTCTATGAGCTCCTCCCAGGTCTTCGGAGGCTCAGAGTACCGGCCTTCTCCCGCAAGTCCTGGCGATAGTAGAGCAGGCCGCCGTCTGTGTACCACGGCACGCCCCAGACCTTGCCATCGTAGGTGTTGGCCGCTAGGGGACCCGGCAGGAAAGCGTCCTGGTCGGTGAAGCGGTCGGTCAGATCCTGGATGTAGCCGCTGGCGGCGAACTGGGCCGGCCAGATGACGTCGCTCCCGATCACGTCTATGTCTCCGCCGCCGGCCTGAAACTGGGTGCAGAGCTGGTCGAAGTACTGGTCCGAGTTAGAAGGCATCTCACGCTGGACTACCTGGAAGCTGCCCTTGTTCTGCTTGTTGAACTTCTTGATCAACTCGGGAAGGACTCCCGTGTCGTCGGGGCCCATCGAGAAGATGAGGGTGTTCGAATCCGATCCCCCGCCACCGCTGCAACCGGAGGCTCCCAGCAACGCCGCCCCGCAAGCCCCGCGCCGCCGAGCCTCAGGAAATCTCTCCGGCTGAAGTCTCTCCCGCCGAAGCCTCTCGCGGCCGAACTCCCCCGGCCGCCTCCCGTTGTCCGCTGCATGGAGGTTCCCCTTCCCTCGTTTCCCCCGCCAGCGGAGATCTTCGCCGGTCCCCCTAATTATGCCCCAGGAAAGACTCCAGGCGCGAGTAGCATGCTTCGAGTAGCGGGAGCGACGCCCACTCGTCGGCCTGATGAGCCTGCGCCGGCGTACCGGGCCCGAAGTTCGCCGCCGCCACCCCTTGCTCCGCGAAACGCGCCACATCTGTCCACGCCTGCTTGGGCCGCACCTCCACGCCATCCGCCAGGAAACGCTGGAGGATCGGCTTATCCAGCGCCACGGGTCCGCTCGGAGCATAATCCACGATCTCGAACGACGCACCGCCGAATGGAGCCAGCAACTCCTCGAACGTCCGGCGCACATCCTCCATATCCCTGCCAGGGGCGAAACGGTGGTTGACGTTCACGCGGAAAGAGTCGGGCACCACGTTCACCGTCCGGCCGCCGCGCGCCAGCGTCGGGGTCATCACCTCGTAGAATGACAAACCTTCGACGACGACCTCCACGGATTCCCACTTGTGCAGCCTGGACAGGAACTCACCGGCCTTCGTGATGGCGTTGTCCCCGAGCCAGGGCCGCGCAGCGTGGGCCGCCCTGCCCCGAAACGTGACCTCAACCTGCGCCGTTCCAACGCACCCGGCCTCCAGAGCACCTTCCGTCGGCTCCAGCACCAGCGCCGCCTCCGCCTCAAGCACGAGCGGGAGATCCTCGAAGACCGTGCCGAGGCCGTTCTCGGCATGTGGCCCTTCTTCGCGCTCGTAGAAGACGAAGAGCGGTTCCGCCCAGCTTTCGGACCAGTCGAAGCCTTCGATCAGGGCGAGCATCACCGCGTCGCCGGCCTTCATGTCCGATGCGCCGCGGCCATGCACCCGATCTCCCTCGACCCGCACCTCGATGCCGCCGTCCGGCTCCGGCACCGTGTCGAGATGCCCCGCGAAGGCGAGCTTTTCGCGGGAAGAATCGGGCGCATTCCGGCTCACGACCAGGTTGTTGGCGATGCGCTCGACGCGCCATCCAGGTCTCGCCGACAGGCGCGCCTCCAGATCGTCGCATAGTTCTTTCTCCGCCCCGGTGACGCTCGGACGCCTGAGGAACCAGAGGAGGTCTTCCAGCAGTTCCCCGTTCATGGACTCCGTCACACCTGCACCCCGAACTGCCGCAGGGACTCGTTCAGGGAGGTTTTCTGGTCCGTAGACTCACGCCGCCGTCCGATGATGAGGGCTGTCTGTAGCTGGTACGAGCCCGCCGGGAACTCCTTGGTGCGGGTCCCGGCGACCACGACCGAGCGGGCCGGGACACGGCCCCGGTGGACGACCTCCTCTTCGCCCGTAACGTCGATGATCTGGGTGGAGGCCGTGAGCGCCACGTTCGCCCCGAGGACCGCCTCCTCCTCCACGCGCACGCCCTCGACGACGATGCACCGCGAGCCGATAAACGCCCCGTCCTCTATCACGACGGGCATCGCGCCGGGCGGCTCCAGCACACCCCCGATGCCGACGCCTCCGGCGAGGTGGACGTTCCGTCCGACCTGCGCCCCGGAGCCGACAGTCGCCCAGGTGTCCACCATCGTGCCGCTCCCGACGTGGGCGCCGATGTTCACGTAGCCCGGCATCACGACGACGCCAGGCTCCACGAACGCGCCGTAGCGGACGGTGCCGGGCGGCACGACGCGCACCCCGGCTTCGGCGAGGTTCTTCTTGGTGGGGATCTTGTCGTGGTACTCGAACGGCCCGGCCTCGATGGTCTCCATCTCCGCGATGCCGAAGTACAGGTTTATGGCCTTCATCACCCAGGCGTTGGAGTGCCACCCGCCGTCCCGCTTCTCGGCGACGCGCAGTTCGCCCCGGTCCAGGGCGGCTATGGCGCCGAAGACGGCATCCCGGTATCCGGCCTCATCCAGCAACCCCCGGTCCTCGAAGGCTTCCTCTATTTGCTCCCGCACTGAGATGCTCCCTCCTGTCCGGATCGCACGCAGTTTAGCAGGAGGACGCGCCGATTCCGGGGCGCAACCGGTGGATGCGCCGCGCGTATATGATGTCGAGAGTCGGCCCTGAGGAGGAGCTTTGAGGAACATAACGATCTCGCTGGTCGCCGTCCTGCTTCTGGCGGGCTGCGGGGTGCAGATCCCCGGTTCGCAGGGGAACGATCAGCCCCGGATCAAGGCTGACAAAGCGGCCGTCCGACAGTACTGGAACCAGGTGCGCCCGATCCTGAACGACACCGCCAGGGACGTGGCGGGGGTCGCGGACGTGAATGTGAAGGTCAAGGGCGGGAATGTATCCGTCGGCATAAACCCGAACGCCATACAGCAGGCGCAGCGGGAGACGCAGCAGGGGCTCAAGGAGTTGAAGCAGATTCAACCTCCCCCTGGATTGGGGCAAACCCATAGGCGGCTGATCAAAGCCTACACGCAAGCGATACTTGCCCTGAACAACTTCATCGCGGCGGTGCAGAGCGGGAATCCGGGTCAGATCGCCAGCTCCGTCAGGAACGACCTGCCCAAGATCCAGAACCTCCTCAACGAGATCCAAACCGTCCGCCAGCAACTCCAGCAAGCCTCGAACTAGACTCGAACCCAGGATGAACTCTTTTATGTAAACTTCAAGGCGCATGACGCTCTTTGCCCTGCTCCTGGTCCTGACAGCGGCCTTCTTTCACACGACGTGGAACCTGTTCGCCAAGCGGGTCGGGGACGGAGGGGCAGTCTTCGTCTGGATGTTCGGCGCGTTCTCCGTGCTCGTCTACGCGCCGCTGGCGACCCTGGTGCTCGTCTTCCAGAAGCCGCATCTGGGGCCGGTGGAACTCATGTTCATGTTCGGGAGCGGCGTGCTGCACCTGGGGTACTTCCTGCTGCTGCAACGCGGGTACGCGGTTGCGGATCTCTCCGTCGTCTATCCTCTGGCGCGCGGCACGGGGCCGTTGCTGTCGACCGCGGCTGCCATCGTGATCTTCGGCGAGCGTCCCTCGGCCGTCGCCATCTGCGGCATTTTGCTGATCGCCGTTGGAGTCTTCTTCATAACGAGAGAACCGGGCGGCACGGGGGGTCCGGGTTTCGGCTGGGGTGTGATCTACGGTCTACTGACGGGTGCCTTTATCGCCGCGTACACCATTTGGGATAAACAGGCCGTCAGCGCGCTCCTGATCCCGCCGCTCTTGCAGAGTTGGGCCACCACCCTGGTCACGACCGCCCTGCTCACCCCCGTGGCGATACTCCACAAAGAGAAGGCGGCAGCGATCTGGCGTAACCACAAACCCGAGGTGCTCGGCGTAGCTATCCTCTCGCCGCTCTCGTACATCCTGGTCCTCACGGCGCTGGTCTTCACGCCGGTGAGCTACGTGGCCCCGGCGCGGGAGATCAGCATCCTGATCGGGGTTCTCATGGGCGCGAGCCTGCTCTCCGAGGGCAACGTCCGCCAGCGCCTCTTCGCAGCCGGAGCGATGGTTCTGGGTATCGTGGCGCTGGCGCTAGGGTAGCGTGCGGCCAGCGTCAGCGAACCACGGTCTTCCACCGTTCGATGGCCTGCCCGCACTCTTCCAGCCCCGGCACGAGGGCGATGCGGATGAATCCCTCGCCGCCCGGCCCGAACGAGCGTCCCGGCGCCACGATGATGCCCTCCTGCATGAGGCGCATGGCGTAGGCCTCGTCGTCGCCGGCGAACGCCTCGGGGACCGCCACCCACAGGTAGAAGCTGGCGTCCGTGGGCAGGAAGTCCAGGCCAATACGCCGGAAGAAGTCCACGAACAGGGCCCGCTTCTCGCCGAAGATGCGCCGCCGCTCCCCGGCGTGTCCGTCGTCGCTCCAGGCGGCCGTCGCGGCGTCCTGGACGAAGGATTGGGTGGCTACGCCGATGGATGGGCGCAACTTCTTGAGGGCCGAGATGAGGTCCGGATCCCCGGCCATCATGGCCGAGCGGTAGCCGGTCATGCCGCTGCGCTTGCTCAGGGAGACGAAAGCGAGCGTCCGCTCCTTCGTCACCTCAAGTATTGATGGTGGCGGCTCGCCGGAGTAGATGTCGTTGTAGCACTCATCTGAGAAGAGCAGGATGTCGTGCTCGCGGCAGAACTCCGCGATCTCTTCGAGGTATTCGTAGGTCGCGGTGGCGCCGGTCGGGTTGTGGGGGTGGTTGATCCAGAGTATCCGCGTCCGCTCCGGGTCCACGTCCTCGGGCCGGAGCAGGAAACCGCTTTCGCGCTTCAACTCCACCGGCAACGCCTCACCCCCCGCGAACAGCGTCCCGCGCTCGTAGACAGGGTAGCCCGGCGTACCGTAGACGACGCCGCGCCGGGCGTGCGAGTGGTGCAGGAACGCCAGCGGGGCGTGGAAGATAGCCTCTTTGGAGCCCGTGGCCGGCAGTACCTCGGTCTCCGGGTCAAGCGCGACACTGTGGCGGCGCTCTATCCAGCCGCGGAAAGCCTCCCGGAGGCTACGCTTGCCCGCCGAACTCGGGTATTGGCTGACCTCCATGATGCCGTCCGCGAGGGCCTGGCGGATAGCTGGGTCGGTTGGCTCTCGGGGATCGCCGGTGCCGAAGTCGAAGAGCGCGACGCCTCGCTCCCGGAGTTCCTGGCGACGCTCGTCCAGGCGGAGCAGAGGGTAGGCTCCCTGGCCCGCTAGCACGGGATTCATCAGGAGTGGGGATGCCGCTGAGCGGATGTGGCGGGAATCATTCATCTCGGTGTCGCGCGGGATTTCGGCACGGGGTATATTCCTCCGACGAGGGGTATAGTGTCCCCACGGCTCTTGCAACGAGAGCCAGGAATATAGCACGGTCCGGGGAACCGAGGAGGTATATCTTGGACGAGTTTCACTATGAGGCGGGTGTTCTCCATTGCGAGGGGGTCCCGCTCCCCGAGATAGCGCGGGGGGCCGGGACCCCCACTTACGTCTACAGCCATGCGGCCCTAGAGCGGGCCTACCGCGAGCTCGACGAGGCTTTTGGGAACCTCGATCACCTGGTCTGCTACGCGGTCAAGGCCAACGGGAACCTGGCGGTGTTGCGCGCCCTCTCGTCCTTCGGAGCGGGAGCTGACATCGTCTCCGGCGGCGAACTGTACCGGGCGATGCGGGCGGGCTTCGACCCCAAGAAGGTCGTCTTCGCCGGGGTTGGCAAGACGGACGAGGAGATCATGTCGGGCCTCGGGGAGCGCATCCTGCTCTTTAACGTGGAGTCGGCTTCGGAACTGGAGCATCTGGAACGTCTCGCCGCCCGTCACGGCAAGCAGACCCGCGTCTCCCTGCGCGTCAACCCGGACGTGGACGCCGGAACCCACGACCACGTCGCGACCGGCCGCGCCTTCGACAAGTTCGGCATCCCGGTGGACGAGGCTCTGACGCTGGTCGGAAGGATGGACGATTATCCGCATGTGGACCTGATCGGGGTTCACCAACACATCGGCTCCCAGATCACCAAGCTCGACCCGTTCGTCGAGTCCATAGAGAAAACCGCCGGCCTCGTCGAGGAATTGAAGCGCCGCGGCTTCGACATCAAGTACTTCAACATCGGCGGCGGACTGGGCATCCGCTACAACGACGAGGAGACGCCCACGCCAAAGGATCTCATTAATGCCATCCGTCCGTCCCTGGAAGCCACGGGGACGAAGATCCTCTGCGAAATGGGCCGCTACGTCGCGGGGAACGCCGGCGCCCTTGTCACCGGCGTCGTGTACCGCAAGCGGAGCGGTGAGAAGGACTTCATCGTCGCCGACGCAGGCATGAACGACCTCCTCCGGCCCAGCCTCTACGACGCCTACCACGAGGTGCGCTCCGTACAGGAAGACGGTTCCGTGGCAAACGCCGACCTGGTCGGCCCGGTGTGCGAGTCCGGTGACTATCTGGCCCGCGACCGCGAGCTCCCCGACGCCAGGGAGGGGGACCTGCTCGCCGTGATGAGCGCGGGCGCCTACGGTTTCTCCATGGCCTCCAACTACAACTCCCGCCGCCGCCCCGCCGAAGTCCTCGTCCGCGGCGACCGTTGGGCCGTAGTCCGCGAGCGCGAGAGCCACGCCGACTTGGTGAAGGACGAGCTCGTTCCCGCCTTCCTGTAGCCTTCGTGCTCCAGGGAGAGAAGGTGACGTTGCGGGCCGTCGTCCGCGAGGATCTCCCTCGGTTGCTCGGCTTCTGGAACGACGTCGAGGTGGAGCTTGCCGGAGGTGGCTACCCGCCGAGGCCGACCGCCCCCGAATGTTTGCAGAAGACCTTTGATCGGGTAGCGGCCGAGTCCCCACGCGACAAGACGGGCTTCGCCATCGAAGCCGACGACCGACCCATAGGACACTGCGGCCTCTTCCACATAGACGAGACCTCCCGGCAGGCCGAGCTGGGCATCACCATCGGTGACAAAGAATACTGGGGCCGTGGATACGGCCGCGAAGCCGTGAGCCTGCTGCTCGACTATGCGTTCCGGCTTCGGAATTTGCATCGGGTGTGGCTGGAGGTGCATGCCGAGAACGAGCGTGCCATCCGCGCGTACCGCTCTTGCGGCTTCGTCGAGGAAGGCCGTCAGCGCGAGCACATGTGGCTCGCCGGACGCTACGTGGACAACGTGCGCATGAGCATCCTGCGCCGAGAGTGGGGAGAACGATGACGCGGGGCACGCACGAGGCGGTGCCGGATGAACGCAACAGGGACGTTCTCGTGTACATCAACGGCGAGTTTCATCCTCGGGATGAGGCCAAAGTTTCGGTCTTCGACTCCGGCTTTCTCGTCGGGGATGGAGTCTGGGAAGGCATCCGGTTGCACGGGGGTGAGTTCGCATTCCTCGACCTACACCTCGACCGGCTCTTCGAGGGGGCGCGGGCGATAGACCTCGACATCGGGATGACGCGGCGGGAGATCACAGCTGCCCTCCGCGAGACCATCCGCCGCAACGGCATGGAGAGCTCCCCTGGCGTCCATGTGCGATTGATGGTCACCCGCGGCGACAAGAAAACCCCTTCGCAGGACCCGCGCCTCGTGGTCGGTGGGCCGAACGTTGTGATCATCGCGGAGCACAAGAAGGCTGACCCGGAGGTGAAGGAGAAGGGCGTCAGGCTCTTCACCTCGACCGTGCGCCGTCCGCCGCCCGACACCCTGGATCAGAAGCTCAACTGTCACAGCAAGCTGCACGAGGTCGTCGCCCTGATACAGGCTCTCAAGGCGGGTGCGGACGAGGCCCTGATGCTCGATCCGACGGGCGCGGTCGCCACGTGCAACGCAACCAACTTCTTCATCGTGCGCGGCGGTGAGGTGTGGACCTCGACCAGACAATACTGCCTGAACGGCATCACGAGGCGCATGGTGATCGAACTGTGTAAGGAGAACGGCATCCCTGTTTCGGAGCGCGCGTTTTCCCTGACCGACGTGTACGGGGCGGACGAAGCCTTCGTCACCGGAACGTTCGGCAGCCTCACGCCGGTCGTGGAGGTGGATGGGCGCAGGATAGGGAACGGCAAACGCGGCGGGATGACCGCCCGCCTCTCCGAACTCTACGCCGGGGCGGTCGCCAGGGCGACGGCGTGACAGACGACTGCCTGAGGCTCAGCGTGTGGTCCGGGCCGCGCAACGTCTCGACGGCGCTGATGTACTCGTTCCGGCAGCGCCTCGACACCATGGTCGTGGATGAGCCGCTCTACGGCCATTACATCTCGTCGGCCGGACCCGGACATCCTGGCGAGGAAGAGGTACTGCGGAGCATGGATCGCGACGGCGGGCGTGTGGTCAGGGAGGTCATCCTCGGACCTTGCGAGCGTCCGGTCCACTTCTTCAAGAACATGGCCCATCATCTGCCAGGACTGGACCGCGATTTTTTGAGCAACGTGACGAACGCGCTCCTGATCCGAGACCCGAGAGAGATGCTTCCCTCGCTGGCGAATCAACTTCCGAACCCCACCCTGCGCGACACCGGATTGGCCGAACAGGTCGAGATCCTGGAGTTCATGCTGCAGGACGATGGAGATCACGTGGTGCTGGACGCGAAGGAGTTGCTGCTGGATCCTTCCGGTGTGCTTCGCCGGGTGTGCAAGAAGCTCGGCATACCCTTCGAGGAGACGATGCTCTCGTGGCCCGCCGGTCCCAAACCCGAAGACGGCGTGTGGGCTGAGCACTGGTACGAAAACGTCCACGCCTCGACCGGCTTCGATCCATACTCGTCCCGGAACGGCCCGTTCCCGGAAAGGTTGCAGCCCCTGCTGGAGGAGTGCCGACCCCTATACGAGCGACTGCGCGGGTACGCCATCGTTGCCGGTTCCGCCCGCTAGCTCCTCGCTCGCGGCGTTCGTGAGCAGTGGCAGCCGAGGGGCCGATGAGCGTCGCGGAGCGGCGCATAGCCGGTAACGCCGGCAGGGACTCACCGCGATCTTCGCCGGTCGAGGGCTCGGAAACCCAGGGTATGTCATAGCGGGTCGCGGAAGCATTGAGCTTCCGCGACCCGCGCTCCTTGACACGCTTCGCTTGTCAGCCGATCAGCTTCTTGGCTTTTCGTTCTTGCTGACAAGCTGACTGGCTGAGATGCTGAAACCCGCTATCAGGGCAACCCTTCCTCGATGGGAAGCACGATACCCTCCGTCAGCACGAACTCGGGTGGGGAGGCGACGAACCAGGCGATGAACTCCGCGACCCGCTCCGGCGCGAGAACCTGCGTCGGCGGGGCCTCGGTCGGCCCGCTCCGCCGGCGCTCCTCGGGAGAGAACGCACCCCAGTGGGTGGCCATCGCGCCGGGATACAGCACGATGGCCCGGATGCCGTGCTCCTTCCCTTCGTCGGCCAGCGCCTCGGTGAGGCCTGTGAGACCGAACTTGGAGGCGCAGTAGGCCGAGGCGTTCGCCCAGCCCTTCTTGCCCGCCACCGAGGAGACGTTGACGATCGTGCCGCCGCCGGCCTCGCGCATGCGCGGGAAGGCGGCTCGGGCCAGCAAGAACGGCGCCCTGAGGTTCACGGCGAGCGTCCGATCCCAGCCCTCCACCTCCAGCTCCTCCACCGCACCCGGCGCGTCGGTGCCCGCGGCGTTGATCAGCACGTCTATGCGCCCCAGGGCCTCGACGGTTTGCCCGACCGCCCGCGTCGCCTCGTCCCCTTCGGCCAGGTCAATGGGCAAGGCCAACGCCCGGCGGCCGGTCTCCGAGACCTCCTGTCCGGCGCTTTCGAGCTCCTCCGCGCTTCTTGCCACCAGCGCGACGTCCGCTCCGGCTCGGGCGAGGGAGATAGCCGTGGTCCTCCCCAACCCGCTGCTGGCCCCCGTGACCAACGCTGTCCTGCCCTCCAGCGCACGAGCCTCGTTCATGCTTGGATCCCCTCGCTCTCTTGTCGTGGGAACAGAAGCATGCCACGCCTGCGGACCTGCGGCCAGCCCGGAAGCTTCGGCGACAGACCTATGCTCTACTACGTCTGGCTGCGCTTGCGGCGGTTCGTGAGCAGTGGCGAGAGGCTGGGGCGGCGTTTTGCGAGGCCGGAGTCCACTGAGAGGGCCTTCGCGGTGGGGCTGAAGAGGATCACGGCGGAGAGCAGTGCGATCAGGACGTTTATCGTCAGGAACTCCGGGGGCCCGAGACCGGTGCCGAACCGGACACCGCCCTGGGAAAGCAGCAGAACGGCGCTCATGCCTATGCTGCCAAGGGCGGCAAGGTTGGTGAGGAGGCCCAGGACTAGGGCTATCCCCATCGCCAGCTCACCCAGGCGCGCGAGCTGGGCGAAGACCTCGGCGTTGGGCACCACGGTGCCTTGCATGAAGGATCGGAAAAATGGCGGCGCCTGGGAGACGAAGCCCCCAGCCTGAAGGCTTGCGGCGAACTGCCGGGGAAACTGGGGGTTGAGGAGCTTCTCCAGGGCGCCGTTCAACCAGACCGCCCCGACCAGGATGCGAACCCACGCCATACCGTTCACAATAACGCTCCTCTCTGCGGTCTCGCCCAATACTATTCTACGTATACGCAAGGCCGGTATGACAGGATGGCACAACCGCAACCCTGCGGCTCACGTATAAACCTGCGTGTCACATGGCCGCATGACAGATGAAAGACCAACGAACGAGGAGACGTCTTGAAGGAGAAGATCTCGCGCGAGCGGTTCATCCGCCTCGGAGGCGCAATCGGCGTGAGCGTCGCCGGGGCGTCAGTACTCTCCGCCTGCGGTGGAGGATCCGGCACCGGAAACAGCGGCAGCGCGTCCGGCAGTGCGTCTGGAAGCGCCTCGAGCAGCGCTTCCAGCAGCGCCGCATCGAGCAGCAGCGAGGCGAGTAGTAGTTCATCCAGCAGCGCATCCGATAGCGCCACGCAGGAGGCTTCGGGTGGTGGACAGGCGATAGCCAGAGAATCCGAGGTTGCGCCGGGGTCGGCCGTGAAGTTCAAGGACTCGGGCAAACCCGCGGTGCTGGTGCATCTGGACAGCGGGAAGTTTGCGGCATACTCGGCAGTCTGCACACACCAGGGATGCAAGGTCGCCTACAGGGGCGGACAACTGGCCTGCCCCTGTCACGGCTCCATCTTCGACGCGACCAACGGACAGGTCGTCAACCCCCCGGCCCAGCGGCCCCTGCCGAAAATACCCATCGAGGTACGCAAAGGAGAGGTTTTCGCGCGTAGCGGGATCTAGCCTTCAAATATTCCGCGGGTCTACCCGCTTCCAGGCAGGCTTCCACGGACGCTGACGTGCCGGGATGCTGACAAGCCGGCTGCCGACAGGCTAATATTCAGGCATGGACACGGGGGAGGAGCGCATAGGACTAGGGGCCGCCGCGGCCATCCTGGGCCGCACGCAGGGCGTGGTCCGGCGCTACGTTGACGAAGGCCGCCTGGACGCCGAGACGACACCCGATGGCGGCTACAGCTTCGTCCTCTCCGATGTAGAAAGCCTCGCCCGCGAGTTGAGCGCCGAAGACGCCGAGGAAGAGGTCTTCGAGGGGGAGGTGATGGGAGACGAGAGTGAATCCGGCTCCCGCCTGCCGGCCGTACCCTTCGAGCGTTACGAGCGTCTGTTGCAGAGGGGCCAGGATTACAAGACCCGCCTCGAAGAGCGCAACCGGCAGGTGGAGGAGATCCGGGCCGAGCGTGACGCCGCCCGTGTCGAGATGGATCGCCTCTGGGCCGAGATAGAGCGCCTCAACCTGGTGGAGTTCCAGCGCGAGCTTCAGGAGAGGACCATCTCCACCCTCGAAGAAGACAAGTCCAGGCTCGAAGCCGAGCGCGAGAAGTTAAACCAGCAGCATCTGGAGCTCGTCGAAGAAAAATCCTCGCTCGTCGAAGAACGCACCCGGCTCGAAGCCGAGCTCAAGGTTCTCAAGAGCCGGGGTTTCTTCGCCCGCCTCTTCGGAGGCTAGATGCGCAGGCTCAACTAGCTCGAACTGGGGTTGGACGGGGTGCCTGCAACGTTGATAACAGGCATGCTAACGTTCTTTTTCTGCTAGGGGCCATCATAGGGGTGCTGTTCACGCCTGTATTAGCCATGTACGCGGCGCAAGAAGGCCCGGCCGGTGGGACGATCGCAGCCTCGGCCGGTTCTGTGGTCTTCCTGCTGATCTTCCGCCCAGTTTCTTCTGCAGGCTGACACGCGCGATTCTCCGGGGATCACCGTCTCAGAGAACATCCACGAAAAATAGCTCATTTGGGGGATGCGCTGGCCCATGACAAAGTCTAAGCTGTCAGAGTCGAGGTTTCTCAGGAAGGGGATGGATGATGGCGGCGAGTGGTTCTCTCAAGGTGTGGGCATCA
>Ga0136619_10000087_pt1 | contig 30962 bp, 29 predicted proteins | sample AntDrymUQ3532106_2_FD_104807 | JGI IMG/M metagenome (GOLD analysis project Ga0136619, IMG submission 104807) | Polar desert sand microbial communities from Dry Valleys, Antarctica - metaG UQ353 (21.06) | ecosystem: Environmental > Terrestrial > Soil > Desert | place: Antarctica: Dry Valley...
CGACTTGGCCACACATTGCTACTGCTTGACGGCCCTCCTTGGGTGTTCGAGAGGCGAATATGCGGCTCGATCTCTGCCGTTCACCTAAAGTTCGGGAGAGCCCGGACTTTGTGAGTCGGTCTGATCACCACCACGAAGACGGGCTCGACCAGGAAGTTCAACACCACCGCCGCGATGACGATCGAGAAGATAATCCGGTCGCGCCGGACGAACCGCAGGCCCTCTACAAGCTCGGCAATGTATCCGCCACCAGACCGGTCTTCCGTCCGAACGTGCGAGGGAACGGCCACGGCGACCGCCGCTGCGGAGACGGCGAAGGTCGCGGCGTCCAGCCAGAGCACGTTGCTCGTCCCGAGGGCGGCGATCAGGACGCCGCCAAGCGGTGGACCAACTAGCAGCGAGAAACGTTGGATGGCCTGGGATGCCGAGTTCGCCCGCTCCATGACATACCAGACCGGCGGGCGAGGTCCGGGATCAAGCTCTGCCGCGCCGTCATGCCGGGAGCGTCGAGGAAGGCGCCGAGGAACACAAGCACGAGCAACTGCCAGAAGTCGAGTCCGACCGTCGCGTAGAGCAACGGTATGAGCGCCACGCTCACCCCGCTGGCTACGTCAGAGATTACGCTGGTCCGCTTGAAACCCAGCCGGTCCACGGCGGGGCCGCCGAAGAGACCCGCGATGACGAGCGCAAGGAAGGACGCGCCTCCCACTATGCCGGTCTTGGCGGCGCTGCCGGTCGTCTCCAACACGAACCAGGGAACCGCGATGAAGGTCAGGGCGTTGCCAACCATCGAGATAAGGCTTGCCCCCAGCAACGCGAAGATGGGCAGCCGCTCCCGTCCCTCCATGCCGCTGTCTACTCCTCTTCCACCGATGTGTCTGGGGCTTCGGACAATTCGGGGAGGTTCGTGCGGAAAACGGCGGCGGCGAAAGCATATACTCGCTCGCCCGGCACCGGGTCCACCTCGAACTCCTCGGCTAGCTTCACGATCTTCGCGACGAACCTCTCGGCCTCGGATGCCGGCACGCGAGCGTGAGTCAGCACGGATGCCGGCAGCATGGAATCCGCTGGAACCCTCTCCGACAAAGCCGATTGGTCGTACTCATCCATCGCCTGCCGGAGCTGGAAGAAAGGCTCGACCTCGGGTAACTCTTCCCGCCACGAAAAGTTACGGCCCGTGAACGTGACGCGCCGATAAGTGTTGCCGAAGTATTTCTCCGTCATCGCCCGCACCCGCCGCGTCCGCACGACCCTTATCAGTCCGGCCTCCTCCAGCACCCGCAGATGATGACCCACGGTCCCCGGACTCACCCCCAGCGCCCCGGCAAGCTGCTTGCCCGTCGCCGCCCGCTCGTAGAGCAGGCTCACGATCCTCTGCCGCGTGGAATCCGCGAACGCCTTGAAGTGCCCCGGCTCCCCAGCCTCGAAGAATTCCTCCATCTCATAATCCGGTCGTCGTGTTTGTTCGCCCATAATCGTATGTTCTACAAACGGCGAACATTTGTCAAGTGGCGCGCATTGGAAGTAAGGCCCTTTCTTCAGGCAGGGAACGCGGTCGCGACGAGCGCGGGGGGAAGGTCTCCCGCTCTCCCGCGAAGCGCATGATGGGTGTCCACAGTGAGTGGCGTCGCATCCAGGTTGACCTCGACGACGGTCGCGCCGCAGGCGAGGGCTTCACGCGGCAGCCCGGCTGCGGGATAGACGAGACCCGAAGTGCCGACGGAGAGCAAGAGGTCGCAGCTTTGGGCTGAGGCGGAGGCTGCCTCCATCGCCCCGGACGGCAGCATCTCCCCGAACCACACCACGTCAGGGCGAAGCGGCGCTCCACAGTTGGGACAGACTGGCGGGCTGACTCCTACTTCGTATTCCTCGACGTTGACATCCTCTACGGAGCATTTCGTTCGCAGGATGTTGCCGTGGAGTTCTACTACGTTCTCGCTGCCGGCCCTGGCGTGGAGTCCGTCCACGTTCTGGGTGATGAGGGCGAAGTCAGGAACCAGCGATCCGAGTTGCGCGAGCGCGCGGTGTCCGGGGTTGGGATGCGCCTTCTCCACCAATTCCCGGCGCCACTCGTACCACTCCCACACCAACTTCGGGTCGTGGGCGAACGCTTCGGGCGTCGCGAGTTGCTGGGGGTCGTAGCGTTCCCATAGGCCGGTCTGGGCCTCCCGGAATGTGGGGACTCCACTCTCCGCCGAGATGCCCGATCCGGTTAGAACGGCGACGCTCCGCGCCCGGCGCAGCGCCTCGACCAGTTCAAGGGGTATGGTCGTGCCGCTCTCTCCGATGGAGGCTACCGGCCTTCCACCGCCCGGAGGAGATCCCCCGCGCCTTCGCTCACAGGTACCTTGCGCTCTTCGCCGGAGCGCATGTCCCGCAGGGTGCAGACGCCAGCCTGGATCTCATCCTCCCCGATCACGACCGTCCACGCCGCGTCCAGGCGATCCGCCTGCTTGAACTGGCCCTTTGCTCCCCGTCCACCGTAGTCCAGGTCGCACGAGATGCCCTTGTCCCGCAATGCGCCCGCGAGCCGGAGCGCAAGCATACGGGCCTCCGGTGCCAGGGTGACGAAGAACACGTCCAGGGTGGACTCCGGTTCGCGGGCGGCGGCGGCGAGGAGTATGCGCTCCACGCCGGAGCCGAAGCCGATGCCGGGCAGATCCGGGCCGCCGAGGGCCTGGATCAGGCCGTTGTACCTGCCTCCCGCCCCCACCGTGTCCTGTGCCCCGAGGGCCGCGCTCTTGGCCTCGAAGACCGTCGAGGTATAGTAGTCCAGCCCGCGCACGAGCCGCTCGTCCACCTCGTAGGGTATGTCCAGGGCGTCGAGGCCGGCCTTCACCGTCGAGAGGTGCCTGCTCGCCTCTTCGCTCAGAAAGTCCCCGACCAGAGGAGCTTCGGCGAGTACGCCCTGGGTGCTCTCGTTCTTGGAGTCGAAGGTACGCAAGGGGTTGGTCTCCAGGCGGGCGACGGAATCCGGGTCGAGGTCGGAGACGTGCTTGCGGAGGTATTCCCTGAGCTCCGGGACGTAGCGGCGGCGGGTCTCCATGTCGCCCAGGTTGTTGACGTGGACGACCTCATCGCGCACCCCGGCGGCGCGGTGGATGTCGTAGAGCAGCGCGATGACCTCGACATCCGTTAGCGGGTCGTCAGATCCGAGGACCTCGACGCCTATCTGAGTATGCTGCCGGTATCGGCCCCGCTGCTGGCGCTCCTGGCGGAACATCGGACCCATGTACCAGAACTTCAGCGGCTGGGCGAGCTTGTACAGGCTGTGCTCCACGTAGGCCCGAATGACGCCGGGGGTCCCCTCCGGGCGCAGCGCAAATTCCCGCCCCCCGTTGTCCGTGAAGGCGAACATCTCCTTCTGCACCACGATGTCCGATGCTTCGCCCGCGCTCTTGGAGAAGAGTCCAGTCTCCTCGAAGATGGGGGGGCGGATCTCCTCGTATCGGTAACGGCGGAACATCTCCCGCGCAATATTCTCCACCCACGACCACAACTCAGGCCGCTCGTGCGGCTCCCGATGCAACCCAGCCCCACCAGGAAAAGCGTCGTAGGTGCCCCTCGGTCCTTTGTAGCTCAAGCCAGGACCGGCGGGAGGTACGGGTTGTTCTTCATCTCCTCCATCGCTGATAGCACAGGCCCATGCCCGGCGAAGAGGCGAGTGCCCGGCTTCCACAGCGGCATCACCTTCCGAAGCGACACTTCGATCTCCTCCCACGAAGCCCCGGAGATATCCGTGCGGCCCACGCTGCCTGGCAAGACCAGATCACCCACCACCTGGTCCTCACCCACCACGAACGTAACCGACCCCGGTGAATGTCCCGGCGTGTGAAGTACCCGGATCTCCTCTCCGGCGATGCTCAATTCCTGTCCGTCCGAGAGCGGCTCGTAGTCCTCGATCCCGGCTCCGCCAGCGTCCGTCGGGTGCATGTGGACTGGCGCTCCAGTTTCGCGGCGCACTTCATCTAGGGAGCTAATGTGGTCGGCGTGGTTGTGGGTGACGAGGATGGCGGCCACGGGCTGGTTCGTAGCGGCAAGTATCTTTTCGGGCTCGGCTCCGGCGTCCACGACTATGTCGCCCTCTGGGGCGTGGATGACGTATGCGTTCACCCCGAAGCCACCGAAGTCTAGTGGAATCTGTTCGATCTCGGCCACGTATCCTCCTATCGTTCGAGTGGCGTTCCGTCGCGCGATACCCGCTGCACACCGTAGACGTCGGGGATGCCCCGGATCTTGCGTATCACCTCTTCGACGTGCTGCACGCTCCCGGCCCTGAAGGCGAACCGGCTGAGGGCCGTCCGGTCCTCGACGGTGTCCACCCGCGCCGAGATTATGTTCACGCCCGCGTCGGAGATGGTCCCCGTGATGTCTTTCAGGAGGTGCATCCGGTCCAGCGCCTCCACAAGCAGCTCGACGGTGAAGAGTCTGCCCTCGCCCACGGCCCACTCGACCTCCACGAACCGCTCGGGGTCGCGCGCCCTGAGCGCCCTAGCGTTGGCGCAGCCCGCCGCGTGGACGACCACGCCCCGCCCGAGCGAGACGTAACCCACGATCTCATCTCCCGGCATGGGCGTGCAGCAGCGGGCGAGCCGCGTGAGGATGCCGCTCGAACCCACGACCCGCACCCCCGTCTCCGAGTCTGTCGCGCCCTCGGAGTCAGGCAACGGCAGCGGCGCGAGCGCCGGGCTGCCTTTCTGGGTCTTGTCATCCTCTTCCTTCGGGCGCACGCGCTCGACGATGCGGTGTGCGACGTTCTCGGCGGAGATGACGCCCGCGCCCACGGAGGCGAGCATGTCGTCGGGGGCATGATGGTTGGTGCTCTGGGCGACCTCTTCGAGGATGCCGGAGGGGACCTTGCCGATACGCTGCTTCTTCAGCAGGGTGAGGACCTTCTCGCGGCCCAGGGAGACGTTGTCCTCGCGGTCGGCCTTGTTGAAGAACTGACGGATCTTGTTTCTCGCCCGCCCGCTCTGCACCACGGCCAGCCAGTCCCGGCTGGGACCCGCGGACTTCCCGGTGATGACCTCCACCCTGTCGCCGGAGACCAGCTCAGAGTCGAGCGGCACGATGCGGCCGTTTACCTTCCCCCCGATGGTGCGATGCCCGACCTCGGTGTGGACGTGGTAGGCGAAGTCTATCGGGGTGGCCCCGGCTGGGAGGCTCACCACGTCACCCTTCGGGGTGAATACGAAGACCTCGTCGGCGACCAACTCACCCTTGAGCTGGTCCATGAACTCCGAGGAGTCGGTCGTCTCCTTCTGCCACTCCATCATGCTCTTAAGCCACGTCAGGCGGTCCACCTGTTTGTCGGAGAGCCCGTGCTTGTACATCCAGTGGGCGGCGATGCCGTATTCGGCGGTCGTCTCCATGTCGGAGGTCCGGATCTGGATCTCCAGCAGCTTCCCGTCTATGGACATCACCGTCGTGTGCAGCGACTGGTACATGTTGAACTTCGGCATCGCCACGTAGTCCTTGAAACGCCCAGGAATCGGCTTCCAGAGGGAGTGGATCACACCCAGAGCCCCGTAGCAATCGCGCACCGACGGGACGACGACCCGCAGTCCCGCGAGGTCGTAGATCTCGTTGAATTCCTTGTTACGGCGGACCATCTTGTTGTAGATGGAGTAGAAGTGCTTGACCCGTCCCCGCACGTCGGCCTCTACGTTGGCCTCTTCCAGCCGGCGCGTCAGCTCCGCCGCCGTCCCGTTGATGAACGCCTCGCGGTCGGCCCGGCGCGCCGCGACCAGCCGCTTTATCTCCTCGTATCGCCGGGGGTGCAGCGTGGCGAAGGCAAGGTCCTCCAGCTCCCACTTCACGGAGTAGATACCGAGGCGGTGGGCCAGGGGGGCGTAGATCTCCAGCGTCTCCGTGGCCTTCTTCAGTTGCGTCTCGCGCTTCAGGTAGGCGAGGGTCCGCATGTTGTGCAGCCGGTCGGCGAGCTTGATGATGATGACGCGCACGTCCCGGCTCATCGCCACGATCATCTTCCGCAGCGACTCGGCCTGGGCCTCCTCCAGGTTCCCCGATGGCAACCTCTTCAGCTTGGTGACGCCGTCCACGATGTCCGTCACCTCTTCGCCGAATTTCTCTATAAGCTCGCCTTTGGTGACCTCCGTGTCCTCCAGCACGTCGTGCAGCAGCGCCGCCGTGATGGTCGTCGGATCCAACCTGAGATCGGCCAGGATGTCCGCGGTAGCCAGCGGATGGTAGACGAAAGGCTCGCCGCTCTTGCGCGTCTGCCCCCGGTGCGCCCGGTGCGCCACCCCGTAGGCTCCCGCGAGTAACTCCTCCACCCCGTCCGGTCCATACGCCGCCACCTTCGCTATGAGCGAAGAGATGGTTACGGCCGGTACGGCCTTCGGGTAGCTTTCCGCGCGCAGGATCTCCATACGTCGGATTCTAGCATTTCGCCCGAAGCCACCTCAGCCGGCGAGCCGCTCACAGCGTGAACCTCGCCCGCTAGATACGACAGCGAATCGTTGAGGCGACTCCCCGTCTTCTGGTATTCTTGGGCGAGCCCGGTAACTTCCGGCCGTACATGAGTGGAGTCCGCGTCGATACCCGGATGTCGTTGCATGTTTTCAGTACACAGCGGCGAGGGAGGGAGAAACGATGGCCCGAGCGCATAGAGGGAAGGCGATCATACTGGGCGCCGTCATCGCGATCCTGGTGGTCCTCGCGACCGGCCGCGGGGCGCCTACCGTCGCCGACGAGGCCACGGTCGCTACGGATGCGGCGCTCCAGGAGAAACCCAACATCATCCTCGTCCTCACCGACGACCAGCCATACTACACCCTGGAGCACATGCCGAACGTGCAAAACCTCATGATGGCGAAGGGCACGACCTTCACCGAAACCTTCGCTTCGTACCCTCTATGCTGCCCGGGCCGGACGACCCTGATGCGTGGGCAGTACGCCCACAACCACCGGGTCCTTACCAACAACCCGCCTCTAGGCGGCTATCCTCGTTTCGTGGAGGAGGACCTCCACCGAGACAACCTCGCTACCCGGCTCGACGCGGCCGGGTACCGGACGGCCCTGATCGGGAAGTGGCTCAACTACTACGAGACCCGCTACGTCCCGCCAGGCTTCGACAAGTGGATCGCGCAGGTAGGGGAATACCAGGAGCTTCGCTACAACGAACAGGGGACGATCCGCGAGTACCAGGGGGGTCACATAGATACGATGTACTCCAACAAGGCCCAGGACTGGCTCCGGTACGCGGCGGAGTTGAGGCAGCCCATCTTCTTGTGGGCGGGCTTCTACGCTCCGCACAGCAACGGCTACGACCCGAGGTACCAGGATCGCTTCGAGGGCCTCGAACGCCCGGACCGCCCCGACATGCCGTACACCACCTGGAAGGCCGAGCGTGAAGGAGACGAGAGGTACCGGCGCCAGCTCCGGGGCCTCGCCACGGTCGATGAGTTCGTGGGCCGGGCCGTTACGATCCTCAAGAAGCGCGGGGAGCTGGACAATACTTACTTTGTCTTCTACACCGACAACGGGGCGCACCCGGTCGGCTATCATGGTCGGGAGAAGGGCAAGCAGACGCCCTTCTCGCTGGACACCGAGTTTCCGCTGGTGATCCGAGGCCCCGGTGTGTCCGTGGACGCGGAATCCGAAGTCCTGACATCATCGAACGATGTCATGCCGACCATGCTCAGGATGGCCGGCGTCCCGGTCCCAAGCTACGCGGATGGGCGACCCCTGCAACCCCTCTTCGGGGGCACCGAAGCCCCGGGATGGCGAACCGGCCTGATGAGCGAGAAGCACAACGGCTGGCGGGCGCTTCGCGAAGCGGATCTCAAGTACGTCCAGTACGAAACCGGATGGCGGGCGCTCTACCGGCTGGACGAAGATCCCTACGAGCTAAACAACGTGGCCAAGGAGGCCCCGCCGGAGGAGCTCGCCCGCCTGAGGGCCCGCCTGGACGCCCTGCGGACCTGCGAAGCCGAAGGCTGCCGGACGGCGGAGGACTAGAGCCGGCTGGAGCGGAAGATGACGATCAGGACTATCGTCGCCATGACCAGAGCGACGGAGAATCCGGCGAAGGCCACCACGGGGACGTCGAGGAACGGTACCTGAGGACCACTCTGGACGAACGCGCCGAGCATCGAGGAGCCGACCAGGAGCGCGGCCGTGACCACGGCGAACACGAGGCGGTTGGCGAGCACGTCTACCTCGCCGACGAGCTCGTCCAGACCCCGGTGCCGGAGTTGCACTTCCAGCTCGCCGTCCTCCAGCTCCGTGAGGAGCAGACGGAGTTGCTCCGGATAGTCCTCCACGTACCGGGCGTACTCCAGCGCCAGCTCTCCCATGCCTTCCAGCACGTTCTCCGGCTCGTAGCGAGCCGCCAGCAGCCGCCGGGCGTAGGGCTGGGCGATCTCGTACACGTTCAGCGTCGGGTCTATGGTGCGCGATAGCCCCTCGGCGGTCACCAGAGCCTTCGTCAGGAGCGGGAAGACCGGCGGCACCGACATCCGGTAGCGCCTTGCCAGCGAGATCAGCTCGGAGAGCGCCTGCCCGAGCGTCACCTCCCCCACCGAAAGCCCGGAGTACTTGTACAGGAATTCGCGCAGGTCCTGCGCCAGCTCTCCGCGCACCTCCGGCGCGTACCGGACGCCGAGCCCTTCGAGCCCACGCAGCGCCGCCGCCGCGTCGCGCTGTATCACGGCTATGAACAGGCGCGAGAGGGCCTCGATGTCCCCCCGGCTCATGTAGCCGACCATCCCGAAGTCAAGCAGGGCCAGGTCGCCTTCGGGGGTGAGGATCAGGTTCCCCGGATGCGGGTCGCCGTGGAAGAAGCCGTCCTCGAACGCCATCTTGAAGATTGCCTCCGCCCCCATCGAGGCCACCCGCCGGCGCTCTTTGGGCCTCAGCAGCAGCGGCCTGATGTCCCCGAACTTGGTCCCCTCCAGGTACTCCATCGTCATGACCTTCGAGGTGGAGAGCTCCCGGTACACCGCCGGGATGACGACCGGCGTACCGGCGAAGTTGGCGGCGAAGCGGCGGGCGTTCCGCGCCTCGGCGTCGTAGTCGAGTTCCCGCCGGATCACACCCTCGAACTCCGCGACCAGCCCCCGCACGTCCACGAACACCCTCCGCCCGAACCTCCGGTCCAGAAGCGAGGCGAAGTCGCGCATGATCTCCAGGTCAGCCCCCACCCGTCGCGGCGCCTCGGGGCGCTGCACCTTGACCGCGACGACTTCCCCGCCTTTAAGCGTCGCCCGGTACACCTGCCCGATGCTCGCCGACCCGAGCGGGATCGGGTCCAGGCTGGCGAAGACCTCCTCCACCGGAGCCCCGAGCTCGCGCTCCAGAATCCCCCGCGCCGTCTCGAAGGGCATAAGGGCGACCGTATCCTGGAGCTTCTGGAGCTCCGCAAGGACGCTCTCGGGCAGGATGTCCGAGCGGGTAGAGAGGAGCTGGCCGAACTTCACGAAGGTCGGGCCGAGGTCGTCCAGCGCGCGCCGCAGTCTGACCCCGAAGTTCGGCGCCAGGAACTCTTGCAACCCCTTCTTCTCGCGGCGGTCGCGCCTTACGTCGAAGACGAAGCCGAAGCCGTGGCGGATGAGGACGCGGCTGATCTGGGAGAACCGCCGCAGGTTCCCGGTGCGGACGACCGGCGGTTCCCCGTTCGCCACGGGCTTCGCCACCGGCTACCCCGCTCGCTCTACAGGCCGGGCGGGGTGTCCGGCTCGTCGCGCGGCGGCTGAGGCGCGGCGTCTATCCCACCGCCCCCGCCCTCCGGTCCCCCGGCGGGCGGGGGCGGTTCCGCGGGCCGGTCCTCCAGCATGCGGACCCGGTGCTCCAGTTGCTCGACCCGGAAGACCATGTCCTCGTAATCGTCGCGGGTGGGCACCCCCGCGCCGCGCAGGCCCTGCTGAACCGAAGCATCAACCAGAGAACGGGTTCCGGCGGAGCGTTCGCGGGCGCGGCCCATCACCTGCTCCACGAGCGTCCGGCCCTCCTCGCGCTCCACGCGGCCCTTCTGGATCAGTTCCTCCACCGCCTGCTCGACCCTCTCTCGGGTCGCCGCAGCGGCCCCCACCTGCAACAAGATCAAACGCTCCAGCGTCTCGCCAACCGTACCGCGCACGATTACCTCCCCAGGACGTAGTGCATTGCCCACATGATACACCGACGTTTCCAACACTACTCGAAAGGGAAGCGCGGCTACGCTGCTCAGGCAGTACGAGGAGACCGGAGCCTGCCGGCGCGCCACGCTTTGTACAGCGCCAGCACGGGCGAGGCGATGAAGATGGAGGAGTACGTGCCGGCGGCGATGCCGACGAGCAGGGCGAACGCGAAGTCCGCGAGAGTAGCCTCACCAAAGATCAGAAGCGCGGTTATGGGGATGAGGCTGAAGACCGAGGTGTAGATGGACCTCCTGACCACCTGCCGGATGGAGACGTTGACCATCTCATCGAAACGGCGGCGGTTGTAGCCGACGGTCGGGGCGTTCTCCCTGATACGGTCGAAGATGATGATGGTGTCGTAGATGGAATACCCGAGCACCGTGAGGACTGCGACCACCGTCACCAGGCTGACTTCCCGCTGTACGATGGCGTAGAAACCGACCGTCATCAGGATGTCGTGGACGAGGGCCACCATCGCGGCGAGAGCGAAACCGAACTCGAACCGGAAGCTGATGAACACCACGATGACGATGAGCGCCGCGGCCACCGCCTGCAAAGCCTGGTTCCTCACCTGTCCCCCGAAAGCCGCACTCACGTTTGTCACACCAACCTCGTCCGCCTGCACCCCGAATACTTCGCTCAAGGCGTCCTGGGCCTCCCGGCGTTCGCCCTCGCTCAACACCGGCGTCCTCACCTCGTAGCCGTCATCGCCCAGCGTCTGCACGAGGACGGCCTCCCTGTCTATGCCCGCGGGGAGCGCGCCGGCGATCTCCTCGTCTGAGGGTTGGCTTTCGGCGTTCACCACCGTGAACTGGGCGCCGCCCTGGAAATCTATCCCGAGGTTCAGGCGTCCGATCCCGATGGCCCCGGCGCTCAAGAGGAGCAGCGCGCCGGAGATGGCGAACCAGATCCTCCACCCCCCCACAAAGTCCAGGTTTGGGAACACGGACTACCTCACCCTCTCCGGTTGCTGCTGGCCGATGCTCTTCTTCGATACGCCCATCATGCCGGGCGGGAGATGCACGCCCCGATCCGAGAGCAGCCCCAGCAAGGCCCGCGTCACCACGATGGCCGTGAACATGGACACCACCACCCCGATCACCAGCAAGACCGCGAAGCCGCGAACCGTGCTGCTGGAGAGCGCGAACAGGATGAAAGCCGTGATGAGCGTCGTCACGTTGCCGTCCAGAATCGCCCGGAAGCCCTTCTCGTAGCCCGCCGCTATAGCGGTGCGGGACGTCTTGCCGCGACGGATCTCCTCTTTGATCCGCTCGAATATAACAATATTTGCGTCCGCCGCCACCCCGACGGAGAGCACGATGCCCGCTATCCCCGGCAGCGTCATGGTTATCGGGACAGCGACCACGATCCCCCACAACAAGAAAGCATAGATCAACAACGCCAGATCCGCCACGAGCCCGAGAGCCCGGTAGATGACCAAAAGCAACACTAGCACCAGCGCGAAGCCCACGAGCCCGGCGGTGAGCCCGCTCCTCAAGGAAGCCGTGCCGAGCGTCGGCCCGACGGTATTCTGCGCGATGACCTCCATACTCACGGGTAGCGCGCCGGTGTTCAGGACGGTCTCTAGCTGTGTCGCCTCATCCTCCGGGAGTCCCTCCGGCAATCCGTCATTGGAGATGGAGACCTGTCCACCGATGATCGGCTCGGTCACCTGCGGGGCGCTGATTACGTCTTCGTCGAGGGAGATGGCGAGCAGGCCCGGCTGCCCGGTGGGGGCCGCCTCGCTGACGATCTCCTGTGTCAGATCCCCGAACTGCCTCCCGCCCTCGCCGGTTAGCTGGATGCTGACTTGGCGCTTGCCGGTAGTTGGACTGGGCTCCACGGTGGCCCCGTCCTGCTGGATCGCGTCTCCGGTCATGTCCGGGGTCTCGTTGAGCACGTACCCGGCGACGTACGTCCCGCCGCCTCCTCCTCCGGGCATTGGGCTCTTCTCGAAGAGGACCTTCGCCTCGCCATCCTGGAAAGCGTCGTCGTCCTTGAGGTCTTCTTCTATCTCCGTCCGCGCTTCCGGGACCTCATCCTGCGGAATACCCTGCTGGATCTCCGAGTCGAGCACCCGATAGAAACCGAGTTGGGCGGTGCTACCGATGATGTCTATGACCTCTTCGGGGTTCTCGACGCCGGGGATCTGCACCGTGATCTGGTCGTCGCCCTGCACCCGCACGTCGGGTTCAGCCACGCCGAGGCGGTCTATGCGCTGGCGGATCAGGTTGGACGCCAGCTCCATCTCCTCGCGGGTCACCTTCCCGCCGCCGGTCTGCGACCCCTTCAGTTGCGCGCTCACCCCACCTTGAAGGTCGAGCCCGAGCTGCGTGGACTCGGTGACCGGCTGCCGGATGAAGATCAGGTAAGCCGCCACGCCCAACAGGATGACGACGAGGCCCATGACGATGAGGTTGTTGCGACGAGTACCCATGAACTCGGGGCACAATTCTAGCTCATCTGAGGACCGGCGGTCAGACGCCGGTCCGGGTCCCGCCCGCGGCAAGCCCCGACCGGTTTGCGTCGCCCCCACCCGGCGGCTATATTCCGGCCATGCTCTGACGCAGAAACACACCGCGCTGCCGCTCTCTTGCCCGCTCTCCTCCGCGCCCGGCCTGCCCATCGGAACCCGAATCGTGGGAGGAGATCCTCATGCATGTTCCACCATCCGTCCCCGAAAGCCTGGCCCGCGCCACGACCGCGATGCGCGATCCGGCGGGCGTGGAGTGGCTCCAGGGTCTGCCGGCGCTCGTCGCCGACATTCAACAGCGATGGTCGCTCTCGGTGGGATCGCCGTTCCCCGGGATCTGGGCGAACTGGGTGGCCCCCGCGACCCTGCCCGACGGCAAGCCCGCCGTCCTGAAGCTGTCCTTCCCCGAGAACAAAGAGTTCAAGACGGAGGCGGAAGCATTGCGCCTGTTCGATGGGCGCGGCATCTGCCGGCTACTCCGGCTGAACCGGGAACGCGGCGTGATGCTTCTGGAACGGTGCGAGCCCGGCGCGCCGCTCACCACCGTGGAAGACGACGAGGAAGCGGTGTCCATCGCCGCGGGCGTGCTGCGGCGGCTGTGGCGTCCGGCGCCGCCGGAGCATCCTTTCCCCCTCGTCTCCGACTGGGCGCGGGGTTTCAAACGCCTGCGGCGGCGCTACGACGGCGGAACGGGGCCGATGCCAGCCACGCTGGTCGAGAAGGCCGAGGCGCTGTTCGCGGTGCTCATCCCCTCGCAGGCGGAGCCGGTCTTGCTGCACGGGGATTTTCATCACGAGAACGTCCTGTCCGCGCGGCGCGAAGGGTGGCTGGCGATAGACCCGAAAGGCGTGGTGGGCGAGCCGGCCTACGACGCGGCCACGCTGCTGCGCGAACCGCCGGATCTCGCACACCAACCGAATGCCAGGCTAATCCTCGAACGCCGGCTGGAGCAGCTACCCGAAGAGTTGGGGCTGGACCGTGATCGCGTACATGGGTGGGCGCTGGCGCAGTCGGTGCTCGCTGCTTACTGGAGCCTGGAGGACAGCGGGCAGGTCTGGGACGAGGCGCTCGTCTTCGCGCGGTTGCTCTCGGAGATAGAGACCTAAGCCGGGTCGGCTGACGCTCGCTCTTCGGTGTAGCGGGAGGTCCAGGCTCCCGACCACTCCTCGTAGCGGCCTTCGACGATGGCTTCTCTGGCCTTGCGGCAGAGATCCGTCACGAAGTAAACGTTGTGCAGCGTAATGAGGCGGTGGCCGAGCAGTTCATCCTCCCGTACCAGGTGCGCCAGGTAAGCCCGGCTGTAGCCTATACACGTCTCGCAGCCGCATTCCGGGTCGAGCGGCCCGAGGTCGCGGCGGAACCGGGCGTTTTTGAGGTTGAGGCGGCCGCCGGTGGTGAGCGCCGCGCCGTGGCGGGCGAGGCGGGTCGGGAGCACGCAGTCGAACATGTCCACGCCCAAAGAGATCACCTGCAGCACGCCCACCGGGTCCCCGATGCCCATGAAGTACCGGGGCTTCTCCGTGGGTAGCTCCGGCGTCACGCCCGCGAGAGTTTCGAGCATCTCCTCCCGCGACTCCCCGACCGAGAGCCCGCCGACCGCGTAGCCGTCGAAGCCGATCCCGGTCGTCCGCTCCAGACTCTCGCGGCGCAGATCCGCGAACAACCCGCCCTGCACGATGCCGAAGAGCGCCTGATCCTCCCTCCCGTGCGCCGCCTTGCACCGCTCCGCCCACCGCGCCGTCCGCCGCAGAGACTCGGCGTGGTAGTCGCGATCCGCGCCCGCTGGCGGGCACTCGTCCAACACCATCGCGATGTCCGCGCCGAGGTCCTCCTGAACCCGTGTCGTCAGCTCCGGGGTGAACGTGTGGAGAGAACCGTCGTAGACGGAAGCGAACTCGACACCGTCCTCGGAGATGCGGCGGGTCTTCGCCAGCGAGAAGACCTGGTAGCCGCCGGAGTCGGTGAGCATCGGTCCGTTCCAGCCGGTGAAGGCGTGCAGCCCGCCGGCCTCCCGCACGAGGTCAGGCCCAGGCCGGAGGTACAGATGGTACGTGTTCCCGAGTACGACGCCCGCCCCGATGGCCCGCAGGTCGCCGGGCGTAAGTCCTTTTACCGTGCCTTTGGTGCCGACGGGCATGAAGGTCGGCGTCTCGACGGCGTCGTGCGGTGTGCAAAGAACTCCGGCGCGGGCCTCGCCGTCGCGGGCCACGATCTCGATTGCTACTGGCGCGGCCATGCCTCCTCCGGGGGTCGTGGGTCGTGTAAACCGCTGTGCCCTGTTCGTCCGCCGTCGAGCAGCAACATGGCGTCCCCGAATGAGTAGAAGCGGTAGCGTTCCCGGATCGCGACTCGGTACGCTTCCCGCACCAACTCCTCGCCGGCGAAGCTCATCACCATCGCCAGTAGTGTGGAGCGCGGCAGGTGTAAGTTGGTGAGCAGCGCGTCCACGGCCCGCCACCGGAAGCCGGGGTAGATGAACAGCGTGGACTCCCCCTCACGCTCCCCGCTTTCGGCCCGGCTCTCCAGCGTGCGGGCCACGGTGGTCCCGACCGCGACGACCCTGCTGGCCTCGTCTACGGCCCGCGCGGTCTCCTCCGGCACGAAGTAGTGTTCGGCGTGCATCCTGTGGTCCTCCAGACGCTTCGTGCGTACCGGGGTGAACGTGCCGGTCCCGACGTGGAGGGTGACCCGTAAGATCCCGGCTCCCGTGCGTTCGGCGGCCGTCAACGTCTCCGGGGTGAAGTGGAAGCCGGCTGTCGGGGCGGCCGCTGAGCCCGGATTTCTCGCGTAGACCGTCTGGTACGCGCTCTCCGCCGATTCGGTCGGCCGGATGTACGGCGGTAGCGGCATCCGGCCCGCACGCTGCATAAGGCCCGGCAGGTTGCGGCCCCGAATGGACCAGCGCCCATCGCCGAGGCTCTCGACCACCTCGATCTTCTCGCCTTCGGCGGAGAGCGTCAGGCCCGCACGGAGGCGTTTACTTGGCCGGACGAGGGTCTCCCACGCGCCACCGAAGGCGTCGCCGAGGTCCCGCAGAAACAGTAGTTCGACCCTGCCGCCACCGGGACGGCGGGCGAAGAGCCGGGCCGGGAGGACCTTCGTCTCGTTCAGGATCAGGGCGTCTCCTGAGGCCAGGAAGTCCGGCAGATCCCGGAAGACGTGGTGCGAGATGCTGCCGCTCTCCGCGTCCACGACCATCAGGCGCGAGGCGTCGCGGGGCTCGGCGGGGCTCTGGGCAATGAGGTCTTCAGGCAGCCCGTAGTCGAGATCTGAGGTCAGCATCGGGGGCTACCGGCGCAGGAACAGGTTCAGCAGGATCGTGCCAACGATGGAGACCAGGATCATTACGCCTATCGGGAAGTACACGGTGAGGTTCCCGCGCCGGAACACGAGATCCCCCGGCAGCCGGTCGAGTCCGAGCCGGCTCAGGAGCAGGAACAGACCACCGACGACGAGCAGCACGATGGCCCCGCCAATCAGCAACTTCCCTATGCCTTCTAGACCCACGGGCATATTCTATTCGCCGATCATTCGATATCCAGCCTGGGACGCCCAGGCCTTGTGCAGCCTGAAACATTTGGTACATTCTTAGCATCATTATTGCAAGCAAGGCGAAACCCTGTTGGGTGAAGCTGCCGCAGGAAAATCCGGGAGGGGGTGACGGACCTGGAAAAGTATCGCAACCGGTGCAAGGCGGATCGCGCCGGGCGCACGAAAGTTGTTGGGGTACATTAACGGCTCCATCGAGGAGTGCCTGAAGAGGACGAGGAGAAGCTATTGGTTAAGAGATTGTGGTTGTCGCTGGCTTTGCTGCTGGCCGTGTTGGTTTCGGTGGCGGGGGTAGCGCTCGCGCACCCCGAGCATGACGAGACCGTATCGGACGGCGAGGGGGTCATAGACTCCGGCGAGGAAGTACACGGGGAAGGCCACCACCAGCACGGCGGCACTGACGGCCACCTGGAGGCGCGTCAGACTAATGTGGAGGTGATCGGCAAGGCGAGCACCAACCAGGACGGCAAGGAGGGGCGGGTCGCGGACGTCAACGTCTTCGGCGACTACGCTTATCTCGCCGCGTTCAGCGATCCGAACTGCCAGAAGGGCGGGGTCTACGTCTTCAACATCAAGGACCCGGCGAACCCCAAGCAGGTCAACTTCATCCGGGCGGCCAACGAGACCTATGTCGGCGAGGGCGTGCAGGTTCTCCCCATAGACACGCCGCAGTATAAGGGTGACGTGCTGATCCACAACAACGAGATCTGTGGCACGAACAAGACCGGCGCGAAGGGCGGAGTCTCGCTCGTGGACGTGACGAACCCCAAGGTCCACAGGTACCTCGCCGAGGGCGTCGGCGACTTCGCCCCGGCAGGCCAGAACGGCGCCGGCATCGCCCACACCGTCCACAGCGCCTTCGCTTGGCAAGACGGCAACAAGGCGTACGCGGTCCTCGTGGACAACGAGGAGGCGGCGGACGTGGACATCATGGACATCTCCGACCCGCGCAACCCGCAGCTCATCAGGGAGTACGACCTCAATGCCGAGTTCCCCCAGATCATACAGCCGGATCTGGGTAGCTCCAGTTCCTTCTTCCACGACGTGGTGGTCGAGAAGATTGACGGCAAGCAAGTCATGCTTCTCTCCTACTGGGACGGCGGCTACGTCAAGCTCGATGTGACCGACCCGGAGAACGCCACCTACATAGGGGACTCGGACTTCAACAACCCAGATCCGGAGGCACTCGAGAGCGGTCTCAATGTCAAGCCCGAGGGCAACGCCCATCAGGCGGAGTTCTCCGAAAACCAGGACTTCATCGTCGCCGCCGACGAGGACTTCTCGCCGTACAGCGTCGTCGCGACGAACGCCTCCGACGGCACCGAGTTCGACGCGACCCAGGGCAGCGACACGCCGCAGATAGACGACGATCGCTCGCTCCAGGGAGAGACGGTCTTTGTCGGGCGCGCCTGCCCCGGCGACGCGGCGGTTCCGGCGGGCGACGGGACCCAGATCGCCGTCGTCGAGCGCGGTGTCTGCGCCTTTACCGAGAAGGTCACCAGCGTCGAGGCTGCGGGCGGCTACGCGGGCGTCATCGTCTTCAACCGGGAAGGCTCCGATGGCTGCTCCGACCTGCTCAACATGGACGTTCAGGGCAGCATCCCGACGCTGTTCGTCGGACGTGACACTGGCTTCGACTTGTTCGATACAACCTACGACGAGGCCAGTTGTCGCACGGGTGATGGCAGCGCGCAGGCCCCCATCAACGTCGGCACCACGGGCGACTCGGTCCAGGTTGAGGCCGTCTTCGACGGCTGGGGCTACGTCCACCTGTTCCAGAACGGGGCGGGCAAGCTTCAGGAACTCGACACATACGCCATTCCCGAGGCACACGATGAGGACTTCGCGGAAGGCTCCGGCGACCTCTCTGTACACGAGGTTGCGATGAGCGAGGAGCGCAACGACCTGGCCTACTTCTCCTACTACTCGGGCGGCTTCCGCGTCGCCAAGATAGAGGACGGCGAACTCAACGAGGTCGGCAGCTTCATTGACGAGGGTGGCAACAACTTCTGGGGCGTCCAGGTCTTCAAGCATGAGGGCAAGGAGTACGTCGCCGCCAGCGACCGCGACTACGGCCTCTACATCTTCGAGTACACCGGCGCCGAGTAGACCGCAAACCACCGGTCTCATCGAAGGGGGCGGCCTGAACGGGCCGCCCCTCTTTTCATGCGGCGAAGCGTTACCCGGAAACCCGGATAGCGCGTGTTCGTAGAAAGGATCGAGATCCCGACCCGTGAAGATCCCGCGGATTCCTCAGCGCATGGTTGTCGAAGCAGTCATCATGGCCGGGAACCTCAGCGCACCCGGCGTTGTAGTAGAAGCAGAGCATCACATAAGAACGGGAGGGACGGCCGTCACCCCGGAAGACGCGAAGCTCGCCGAGCGGGCGAGGCAGGGAGATGTCGCGGCGTACGAGCGGCTGGTGCGAGCGCACGAGGCGCTGGCCTTCCGCGCCGCGTACGTGATCACGGGCGACCCCTCGGAGGCTGAGGAAGCAGCCCAGGATGCGTTCGTGAAGGCGTACCGTTCCATGAAGCGCTTCCGGCCCGGCGCGCCCTTCCGGCCCTGGCTGATGACCATAGTCGCCAACGAGGCCCGGAACCGGCGCAAGGCGGCGGGCCGGCGGGCGAACCTGGCGCTCCGGGCGGCGGCAACGGTGACGGGAGATACCGCCTCCCCAGAGGCGTCGGTGGTGGCAGCGGAGAGGAGGTCCGAGTTGCTTCGGGCAGTGGAGAGCCTTCGGGAGGAGGATCGGCTGGTGATCTCCTGCCGCTACTTCCTGGGGCTCTCCGAGGCGGAGACTGCCGCCGCCCTGGGCTGCGCGAAAGGCACGGTGAAGTCCCGGACGTCGAGGGCGCTGGGCAGGCTGCGGGAAAGGATGGTGAACGACTATGCCGGATAGCGGTCGGGATGGGGGGAGGGATCTCGAACAGGAGCTTCGGGATCTCGGCTCCCACCTCGAATACCCGCCTACGCCGGACCTCGCGCGGGCGGCGCGCCTGCGGCTCGAAGCGGAGGCGGATACGACACGAACGGCCCGCCGGGGACGGTTCTGGCTTCCTGCCCTCTCCCCGCGATGGGCGGTCGCGGCCATGGTAGTGATCGTCCTGACCGTCCCCGCCCTCTCCCCCAACGCCCGCAACGCACTCTCAGGCCTGTTCGTCGCCGGCGGCACGAGCTACGGTGGCGGTGCGGCGAGATCCGGTGGTGAGGCCGGAAGCGCCGGCGAGGACAAAGTGATGTCCGGGCAGGCCGGGTCCCAGGATGCACCGTCGGCAGCGGAAGAGGCCGTGCCCGAATCGGCATCCGGCGGGCAGGCGGATTTCCCTGAATCGGGGGGCTCCGAAGCGGCCACGGCATCCTTCGCGGAGAGGATCACGCTCCGCGAAGCTCGCGTCCGGGCGGGCGCGGATCGCCCGCTACTGCTCCCCGAAACGCCCGTGGCCGGCCGGCCGGACGAGGTGTACGACGCGAAAATGTCCTACGGTTCCGCCCTGGGATTCGTCTACCGTGCCAGGCCCGGCCTGCCCCCCGTCGGGAACACCGGTATCGGGATAGTCCTGACCGAGACGCCGGGCGACCTCGGGGCCACGTACCTCCGAGACATTCCCGGGAACAGGACGCTCGAAGAGGTCGAAGTGGGCGGCGATCCCGGATACTGGATCCGGGAAGCGCGCCTCGATCCGCTCACGTCCGGACTAACCGCATCCGGGCGAACCGGGCGCCCGCAGGCCGGCGTCCTACTCTGGAATCGAGACGGGCTCGCGCTGCGCCTGGAGTCCAACCTGACCAGGGAAGAAGCCATGCGAATCGCAGAGTCGGTTCGCTAGCGCTGCTCCTCGGGAACCATCCTCCACCGACGGTTGTACATAAGGTAATACGACCGCGAACGCGAGGAGGAAGGCATGAAGACCAGACGCTACGCACTCACGGGTACGGCGGGTTTGTTCCTGCTGCTCGTTGGCATCCTCGCGGCGTGCAGCGGCGGAGACTCCGCGGGGTCAGGAGGCGGAGGCGTGTCGGGTGCGGGAGGATCGGCGGACAAGGCCGGATCCCAGGACATAGCGATGACCGAGGAGATGCCGGCGTCCGCCACTGGCGATGAGTTCGCGTCCGGCGCGCAGGACGCCGCGGCATCGGCCGGAGCATCGGCCGGCGTCGCCGCCGGGGCCGAGAGCCAGGCCGCTACCGGGAGCCTGACACAATCTTCGGCGCAACCTCTGCCGGAAAACTTCGACCGCAAGATCGTCAAGACCGCGAACCTCGGCGTCCGCTCGGAGGACGTGCGCGGTAGCGCGGCGGAGGCGCAGCAAATAGCCTCGCGCTACGGTGGCAGCATCCTCAACTCCCAGGTCACCCAGGGAACAAGCCGGGAAGACTCCGTGTACGCGGACCTCGTGCTCTCTGTGCCTTCCGAAGAGTTCGAGAGCGCGCTGGCCGAGCTGCGCGGGATCGGCAAGAGGGTCACGGACGACAGCGTCGCGGGCCAGGACGTGACCGAGGAGTTCGTGGACCTGGAGTCCCGGGAGCGCAACCTTCTGGCTACTGAGGAGAGCCTGCTGAAGCTGTACGACAGGGCCAACAGCGTCGAGGATACGCTCACGATCCAGCGCGAGCTCACGGTCGTGCGGGGGGAGATAGAGCTGGTGCAAGGCAGGATCCAGTACCTCGAAGAGCGCACCGCCTTCTCCCAGATAACCCTGAGCATCCAGCCGGTCGCATCCCCCACACCGCTCCCGAAGCAGCCCGCCTGGGACCCGAGCGCCGTCGCGGCCCGCGCATGGGCCGCCTCACTCAACGTCCTCCAGGCGGCGGCGACCGTCGCCATCTCCGCCGCGGTCTTCGGCTGGTGGCTCGTCCCCCTGATCATCTTCGGCCTCGTATGGTGGCGGCGCCGGAACCGGGACGTGCCCGCTACCGGGTCTTCGTAGCTCCTCGGCGCCGGGCGGGTCGTGGACATGCCCCGACCGGCCTGTGCTAAAAAAGGTCCGTGCGCCAGACCATCATCGTAAGCCTCTGTCTGCTGGCCGGGCTCGCGATCCTCGGCGTCGCGGTCCTCGCGGTCACACGCCCCGAATCTCCGCCCGAACCGGCGTCCGCCGCCACGCGGAAGGTCTCATCCTCGCTGCGCGAAGCGGTGACGCCCGCAGGAATCATGGAGCACGAGCGCCGGTTGCAAGATATCGCGGACCAGAACGGCGGCAACCGCGCCGCCGGAACTCCCGGCTACGACGCCTCGGCTGAGTACGTCGCCCGGACGCTCCGGGACGCCGGCTACCGCGTCACCGTTCAGGAGTTCGAGCTGCCGGTCTTCCAGGAGACCGAACCCGCGACCCTGGAACGCGCGGCCCCGGACGCCCGCGAGTACGCGCGGGACGCGGACTTCGCCCTGATGGAGTACTCGGGCGGCGGTGAGGTGGAGGGAGAAGTCCTCCCGGTGGAGGCCGGGCAAGGCTCTTCGACCAGCGGCTGCGAGGCCGGCGACTTCGACGGCTTCCGGGCCGGCGGCGTGGCCCTGCTGCGGCGCGGCGCGTGTACCTTCGAGCAGAAGGCCCGCAACGCCGAGGACGCCGGGGCTACGGCCGCCCTGATCTTCAACGGCCAACCCTCTGGCTCTGAGGCGTTCGCCGGGACGTTAAGCGAACCGGGAATGGACATACCAGTACTCGGGACGAGTTACCCGGTTGGGAACGAGCTGCTCCGGGACGCCGGGAATGGTGGCACGCGGGTCCGCATCTCCGCCCGGATCGTCTCCGGCAGCCGCACGACGAGCAACGTCATCGCCCAGATGCCTGGCGGCGGCGCGGAGAACACGGTGATGATGGGAGCCCACCTGGACTCCGTGCCCGAGGGTCCCGGCATCAACGACAACGGCTCGGGCTCGGCGACGATCCTGGAGATCGCCGAGGCGTTGGGCGAGCAGGACATCGAGCCGCGCAACCGGGTCCGCTTCGCCTTCTGGGGCGCCGAGGAGATCGGGCTGGTCGGCTCCCGCCACTACGTGGAAGGGTTGAGCGAGTCCGAACTCGACGGCATCTCCGCCTACCTGAACTTCGACATGGTCGGCTCCCCCAACCACGTCCGCTTCGCCTACGGCTCCGAGGAAGTAGTGACGGTCTTCGAAGACTACTTCGCCGCCCGGAACCTGCGGAGCGCCGAGACGCTGAACCTGAGCGGCCGTTCGGACCACGGCCCGTTCGAGGAGGAAGGCGTCCCCGCGGGCGGCCTGTTCTCGGGAGCGGGCGGCGCGAAGTCGAGAAGTCAGGCTGAAGCCTACGGCGGCGAGGCGGGCGAAGCCTACGACCCCTGCTACCACGCTGCCTGCGACGACATCGGCAACGTGGACCGCGAGGCCGTGGACGAGATGTCGGACGCCGCCGCCCACGCGGTCGCCGTGTTCGCCGAGACGAAGTGAAGAGGTGTCAGCGATCAGCCATCAGCAAGAAAAATCCGAAAGGGCGATGCTGACGGCGCGCTCAGCGAAGGGGAGATCCTTCCGCTAACCACTTCCGCCGGGGTTCGGCTACCGTGAAGAACGAAGAAGCTGACCGCTCTAATCGTAGTGCTTGAAGAGGGGCCAGGCCTCCCGGAACGGCATCTTCGGGTCGTGGCAAACGTAGACTGGCAGGTTATCTTCGTCGGGCATGCAGTATCGGCACCGGGTGATGTCGTTCTGCTCGATCTCCCCGAACACTGCTTCGAGGCGTTCGCGGGGGACGCCAACGGAGATCACCGTCTCCCCCGTGCAAGAACCAGGTCCCCAGAGGTAGTAGCTATTATGGCCGCTTATAGCCTCCGGCAGCCCGAGCTTATCGCCGAAGAAGCCTATCGCCGCCGCCTCGCCGTAGTTGCCGGTCAGGACGCAGGCTTCGTTCTTCTTCTCCTCCGGCAGCCTCTCGTAGACCCTGGCTACCGTCGCTGTCATCTCCTCCCAGCCGAACCTGTCGGCGAAGTTCTGGGGTAGAGCGGCGACCTCGCGGGTCTCTATCTCCACCCCGGCGTCCCCACCCGCGGAGCCCGTGATCCCCGCGAGCGTCTCCACGGGGAGCATGGGCACCACCGTGATGGGGGCTACCACGACCCCGCTTATCACCAGGACGACGATGTAAACAGGCTTCAGCCAGCTCAAGCGGCGGCGCGCGAACCGCTCTATCACCACCGCGCCCGCCGCGAACAGCATGGGATAGGCCGGGGCGAGGAAATAGAACCTGGAATTCTGGAGCAAGAAAATGGCGAAGAGGATCAGGTAGACGAAGCCAAGCATACGGTAGGGTCCGCCATCCCTGAAGAACAGGAAGAAGCATAGTCCGGCCAGCCAGATCGGCGCCGAAGGCGGCTGCATGGTGATGACCTGCTCCAGTAGAAACTCGACGGGCGAGGCGGGGTCCACCTTCCTCCCGTAGTTGCCCCAGAACTCCAGCGTGGGCCAGCCGTTGGCGACCTGCCAGTACAGGTAAGGCAACAAGAAAACCAACGCCACCGCGCCGCCGAGCCAGGGCCAGCGGGTGCGAAGGTGTCTCCGGGCCGGAGTCAATAGCAGCGCGGCGAAGACCGCGAAGCCGAAGTAGAGCATGGTGAGCTTCGTAAGGAGCCCGAGGCCAGCGAAGAGGCCGAAGAGCAGCCAGAGGCGTGGTTGGTCTCTCTTGAGGAGCAGAATCAGCACGTATGCCGCCGAAACCCAGAAGAGTTGGTCGAAGGCGTCCATCGAGACCCAGGTCCCAAACACCAGGAAGTTGGGGGAGATGAGGATCGCCAGCGCCGCCAACGCCTGGGCGAACCGGCCGCCGCCCAGCTCCCGCGCCATGAGCCCGGTGAGCACCACGACTACCGCCCCGGCCACGGCTGGCAAGAAGTGGAGCGCGACCAGAGAGTCACCCAAGACCGCGCGCGTCGCCGCCGTTACGAAGGCGACGAAGGGCGGGAAGTCCACGTAGCCAAAGTCCAGCCTCTCGCCGGCGGCCATGTAGTAGAGCTCGTCCCTGAAGTAACCGTAGTTCCCGGCGGTCAGGAGGTGCAGCAGCAGCTTTACCAGCGCCAGGTACAGGAGAAGAGCCGTGGCGCCGAACAACGGCCGCGCCCGGAAGGCGCCTGGTTCGGCTTCGATCTTCGCTGACACCTTCACGGACGACGGAGGCGGGTCCTCAACCCTCGAGCTCCCGCAGAAGCCCGTCCACATCAAGCGGGCGGGTGACCATCGCCAGCTTGCCGTCGCGGTCCAGGGGCCAGGCTTCTTGCGGGCGATCGGCCGCCAGCTCGACGCCGTTGCCGTCGGGGTCGAGCAGGTAGAGGGCTTCGGAGACCCCGTGATCCGAGGCTCCGTCTATGGGGTACTCCGCCTCCATGAGCCAGCGGAGGGCCTGGGCGAGATCCCGGCGCTCCGGGTACAGGACAGCGAGATGGAAAAGACCGGCCGACCTTCGGGGAGCGGGAGGCGCGCCCCGACTCTCCCAGGTGTTAAGACCGATGTGATGATGATAGCCACCCGCGGAGAGAAATACCGCGTCCTCCCCATACCACTGCATGACCTCGAAGCCGAGGATGTCGCGGTAGAAGCCTAGCGCCCGCTCGATATTCGCCACCTTCAGGTGGACGTGCCCGATGCTGGTCCCCGCGCTTACCTTGCGGGGCGTCTTCTTCGTCTCCATGCCAGCCACCCATCTTTCGGTACCACAGTGTCCATATTCTACCTTCCGGGGCGGCGCGGTCGCCCGGACGCGGTAGGATTTCGCCGGTTACGCGACCCACCTCGTGCCCCAACGGAAATTCCATGCCGCGCCGTAGCGATCCGGCACGAACCGCCCAGCCGAATAGCCCTTGCTCGTAACCTGTAGCGTTCGGGGAGGGGCTTCTCTTATACTCTCCCGTATTGGCGAGCGCGCATCATTGGAGAGGGAGGTTTCATGGAGACGACGGATACCCGGCACAAGAGCCGCACCATCCTGGAGGGCCGCGATCGGGCGCCGGCGCGGTCGTTCCTTTTGGGGATGGGCTACACCGAGGAGGACCTGCACAAGCCCATAGTCGGGGTGGCGCACTCCTGGATCGAGACTATGCCGTGCAACTACAACCACCGGCGGCTGGCCGAGAAGGTCAAGGAGGGCGTGCGCGAGGCGGGCGGCACGCCGATGGAGCTCAACACCGTCGCCATCTCCGACGGCATCACGATGGGCACGCAGGGGATGAAGGCGAGCCTCGTCAGCCGCGAGGTGATCTCCGACTCCATCGAGCTCGTCGGGCGCGGGCACATGTTCGACGCCATCGTCACGCTCGTCGGCTGCGACAAGACCATCCCGGCGGCGGCGATGGCCCACGTCCGGCTGGGGATTCCCGGTGTGATCGTGTACTCCGGCTCCATCGCGCCAGGACGTTTCAGGGACCACGACGTGACCATCCAGGACGTGTTCGAGGCCGTTGGCGCCAACGCCGCAGGCAAGATGTCCGACGCGGACCTCACGGACATCGAACGCCACGCCTGCCCCGGAGCGGGCGCGTGCGGCGGCCAGTTCACCGCCAATACGATGGCGATGGTCCTGGAGTTCCTGGGCCTCTCACCGATGGGCTCCGCCAGCCCCCCAGCCCTCGACGGTCGCAAAGACGAGGAATGCGTCGCGGCGGGCCGGCTGGTGATGCGCCTTCTGGAGAACGGCCTCACTCCGGAGCGCATCCTCACCCGCACCTCCTTCGAGAACGCCATCGCCGCCGGCGCGGCCAGCGGTGGCTCTACCAACCTGGTCCTGCACCTTCTCGCCATAGCCCGCGAGGCCGGCATCCCGCTCGACATAGACGACTTCGACCGGGTCAGCTCGCGCACGCCCATCATCGCCGACCTCAAGCCCGGCGGGCGCTTCACTGCCGTGGACCTCGACCGGGCCGGCGGCACCCGCCTGTTCGGCAAACGTCTCCTGGACGCGGACCTCCTGGACGGCGACCAGCTCACCGTAACCGGCAACACCCTTGCGGATGAGGTGGAGTCGGCGGAAGAGCGGCCGGGGCAGGAGGTCGTGGTGCCGGTCGAGAGCCCGCTGCGCGATTCGGGTGGGCTCGTTATCCTCAAGGGCAACCTCGCGCCGGACGGGTGCGTGGTCAAGGTCGCCGGGTACACGCGCCTGGAGCACACGGGCCCGGCCCGCGTCTTCGACTCCGAGGAGAAAGCGATGGAGGCGGTCCAGGCGGAGCGCGTGGTCGCGGGGGACGTGGTGGTAATCCGGAACGAAGGCCCGAAGGGCGGGCCGGGGATGCGCGAGATGCTGGGCGTGACCGCTGCCATAGTCGGGCAGGGCCTCGGCGAATCGGTGGTCCTGATGACCGACGGCCGCTTCTCCGGCGCGACCCGCGGCCTCATGGCAGGCCACGTCGCCCCCGAGGCCGCGCACCGCGGCCCCATAGCCGCCCTCCGCGACGGCGACACCATAACCTTCGACATCTCCGCCCGCACCCTGAGCGTGGACCTGACGGACGAAGAGATAGAGGAGCGCCTGAAGGACTGGAAGAACCCGCAACCGCGCTATACGACCGGCGTGATGGCGAAGTACGCAGCCCTCGTATCCTCGGCCTCCGAAGGCGCCGTCACTTCCCCCGAATAGACGCCTTTGCCGGGCGCGGCTCTCCCATACATCGGGAACACGGATGATTGCCGGGCCTGGCGTTTATCTTCGATCAGGGGCGGAACTCTTCCGCGAGCATGTCCATCAGCAGCCCGTCGTGCCAGACGCCGTCGGTGCCGCGCTCGTAGCTGCGCATGATCCCGACCCTGCGGAAGCCGACGCGCTCGTAGGCGCGGATCGCGGGCGCGTTGTCGGATGCCGGATCTATGGTGAGCCGATGGTGGCCGCACTCCTCGAAGAGGTGGCGGGCGAGAACCCGGATGGCTTCGGAGCCCAATCCCCGGCCGTGGTGGGACGCGGAGAGAAAGATGTCCATGTTCGCATGCCGGTACATCGGATCGTCCTCCTCACCGTACTGAATCCCACCGACTACCTCCCCGCTTACCTCGATGACGAAGCCTCTGTCAGCCTCTATGAATCCCTCGCCGATCTCCTCCTCGATATCGGCGGTGCCCCATCGCCTCGCGACCTCGGGCTCGTTACGGATCCGGATCAACCTCCCAGCGTCCTCGGGACGGCCGGGACGCAGCAGCACGCGCTCTCCCCGCAGGACGACCACCCTTACGGTCTATCGGGATATTCGGGTGCGAAGTTGCGCTCGATCCAACCGACCGCGTGCTCGACCAGCCTCTTTGCGTCGAACAGGTGGGCCGTCCCCTCTCCGACAGGCCCGCTCTTCCCGGCTCCGGCCGCGAGCGCCGAACGCGCGATGTGCTCGATGTAGTCCTCTTCGCCGAGGACGCGCTCGTAAGGCAGGGCCCCCTCCGAGGTGTCTATATCCGAGAAGGTACGCCACCCGCGCTCGCCGTCCACCATCACGGGCATGCCGTAGCCCACGCGGCGCTTGCCGGGGACCTCCGCCACAGCCTCCGCGTGATGCACGAGCGTCACGGTATCCAGCGGCGCGCCGAGGACCACGACCCGGCCACTGAGTTCGACCAGCCGGGCGTAAGGCGTGCCGGCGCCATAGGCGTCGTCGTAGGGGTGCCCGGTGGTGAGGGCTTCGGCTTGACGCCCGACTGCCGCCACGCCCGCCTCAGGGTGGCCGCTGTGGCGTGAGCCCGGCCAGGTCCTCAGAGCCTCGGGAATTCGGCCGTGGTCGCGGCGGGCGAGGGCGACGCGGGGGTCGTAGGCCGGATGCTCTTCGAGGTAGATACGCCGGGTCTCTTCGTCCAGCGAGCCGAGGTCGTCGGGCGGCTCGTCCTGCCAGCCCGTGTAAGCCGCCAGCGTCCCATCGGGCCCCAGGGCGTCGAGGAGGGCGCGCACGACGGTCTCCGCGCCGCCGGCCACGGTGCCGAGCGCGGACATCCGGCAATGGACCATCGCCACCACGCCCGGCTCCAACCCGAGGTCCTCCAGATCCCGGACCAGCCGCGAACGCGCCACCACCATGCCTCACAAGGTAACAGGACGCCCGGTATTCTTCCATCTCCGATGCGCGAGAAAAACCGTGCGCTTTACGAAGCGGGCAGTACCGGATACCAGGCCGGATAGATCGGGGACTCTGGAGTTTCGCGGGTTATCCGTCGCGCAGGTACTTGACCCGGCGGGTGACCGTCTCCTGGATGGAGACTTGATCCACGCTGGTCCAGGGTAGGAACACGTAGCCGGTCGATCCTTCGACGTCCGCTTCGGGGTTCTCCACGTCGAGCAGAAGCCCGTACGGCTCCTTATCACAGATCCTGCCCGAGATCCGGCGCCCGCCCCAGGTAGCGACAGAAACCATGACGCCCCTCTTCAGCGCATCCGATACTCGCGGCGCGCGGGTAGACCACCCGTCCTTCTCGCCGTTTCCCCTGGTGTCTCGTCCATCCATCGTGAGCTCTTCTCCTCGTGATACCCTACGGGACGCTTCTTCACACAAACATCCCCCTCGCACATTTCTACGGTCGCCGGCGGCTCCCGGATTCCTCCAGGGGTAAAAGACGCCGGGTATCTCGTGTAGCGGCCGTTGCGCCTGGTTCGCGGCCCACGTAGACTAATATGTGGGGACAGATACGAAGAGATTTGTCGAGCGCGAGGACGGAGGGCTGGTCGGTGATCGAGAACGCCTACTATTCGCCGGAGGTGCACGGCGCTTACGAGATGTTCGACCTGGGGGACTTCACGCTCGAGGAGGGTCCGACGCTCCGGGAGTGCCAGCTTGCCTACGCGACGTTCGGGGAGTTGAACGAGGCGAAGGACAACGCCATCTTCATCTCGACGTGGTTCTCGGGGACGCACCAGATGCTGGCGGACGCCTACATCGGCCCCGAGCACGCCCTCGACCCGGAGAAGTACTTCATAGTGGTGGCTAACCAGATCGGAAGCGGTCTCTCGACCTCGCCGCACAACACGGACGGGCCGTTCGCCAGGGGCAAGTTCCCCAACGTGAGGATCGGGGACGACGTGCGCGCCCAGGAGCAACTCCTCCGGGAGCAGTTCGGCATCGAGAAACTCCACCTCGTCATCGGAGGCTCGATGGGAGCGCAGCAGACCTACGAGTGGGCGGTTCGGTTCCCCGACAAGGTCGAGCGCGCCGCGCCCATCGCGGGGACCGCCAGGAACACCCCTCACGATTTCCTCTTTACCGATACGCTCATAGAGGCGCTCATCTCGGACCCCGCCTTCGAGGATGGCTTCTACGAGTCCAACGAGGAGATGCGAGATGGGCTCGCCCGGCACGCCAAGATCTGGTCCGGCATGGGATTCTCCACGGAGTTCTGGAAGCAGGAGCACTGGCGGGGCCTCGGGTTCACGTCCCCGGAAGACTTCCAGGTCGGGTTCATGGAGGCGTACTTCGGGGTGATGGACCCGAACGACCTGCTCTGCCAGGCGTGGAAGTGGCAGCGGGGCGACGTCAGCCGGCACACCGATGGCGACCTCGCCGCCGCCCTCGGGCGCATAACGGCGAAGACCTTCGTCATGCCGATAAGCGAGGACATGTTCTTCCCGGTGCGCGACTGCGCCGCGGAGCAGAAGCTCATCCAGGACAGCGAGCTTCGCGTAGTGGAGAGCATCAGCGGACACCTCGGCCTGTTCAGCCTGGAGCCGGCCTACATGGAGCAGATAGATCGGCACCTCGGCGAACTGCTTGACTCCCCCGCCTGACCCACGTTTCCCGCGAGACTCAACCCGGCCGGGCTTGCTCAGTAGTAAATAGTCTGCCCCGCATAGATGACGTTCGGATCGTCTATGCCGTTGGCGTTTATCAGGTAGTTCACGGAAACCCCCAGGTCCGCGGCTATCCCGTACAACGTGTCGCCGGATCGGACCACGTAAGCGCCGTCACCACCTCCACCGCCGGCATCGTAGGAGGTGCGATCGGCGCGGTACGAGCGATCGGCGCGGTACGAGCGATCGGCGCGGTACGAGCGATCGGCGCGGTACGAGCGATCGGCGCGGTAGGAATGGTCTTTGGCATAACCGCCTCCGCCGTAGGGACGGTTTTTGGCATAAGCGCCTCCGCCGTAGCCTCCGGCCCCGACCTGACTGTACTTCACGTAGTCCACGCCGGCGCCGGTGAGGCCGATGGCCTGCGCCGCGCTCTGCGAGAGGTCCAGATCCCGGCCCCCAACGTAGGGACCGCGGTCGTTGATCGTGACGTTCACGGATCGCCCCCCGTAACTGACCACCAGTTCCGTGCCCATCGGCAGGCGCTTGTGGGCGGCGGTGTAACCGTATGGGTCGTAGGGCTCCCCGCTCGCAGTCGGGTTACCCGCGAGCCCCGGTCCATACCAGGAAGCAAGCCCGGTATCGGCCTCCGCCCGTCCGGCGCCGAAGGCCAGCGACGCCACCGCCACAAGCAGAAACATCCAGATGAATCGCGCGAACTCAAGCCTGGCTAGCACGCATACCCCCTCCGTGTGCGTTCACCTCAAGCTGATTGTCAAAGTTAAACGACGGCAAGTATGGCGGCCTGAACCGGCATTTCAAGGTTATTTTCGCGTTTATCATGGCCGTGGACACGGTGATAGAGTCCCTCCTTCCACGCTGGCCAGCCGCTATCGCGGCGGCGTCGCGAAAACCCCGGCAAAGAGCCGATTATCGAGTCCGGTTTCACGGCGCAAGAAGGTGAAAAAGATATGCTAGGATATGGGCGCTCGGAAAAACTTCGAAAATATCTCCGTGATAAGCGAGGGGGCTTGGGTTACACGGTTGACGAGGTGAGTGAGCGGCTGGGGGTACCCCGCCCGACCCTGTACCGTTACTTGA
>Ga0136619_10000089_pt1 | contig 30596 bp, 39 predicted proteins | sample AntDrymUQ3532106_2_FD_104807 | JGI IMG/M metagenome (GOLD analysis project Ga0136619, IMG submission 104807) | Polar desert sand microbial communities from Dry Valleys, Antarctica - metaG UQ353 (21.06) | ecosystem: Environmental > Terrestrial > Soil > Desert | place: Antarctica: Dry Valley...
GAGGGGAGCGATGCGCCGCTCGCGCGCAAGCCCGCCGCGTCCGATGACCGCCAGGCTGACCACGAAGTCCGACAGCGCCGTCTTGGCCGACGCGGTGATCGGCTCGCCGTCGAGCAGCGCCGGGCCATCGGCGGTGGCCGCGTAGAAATCGTCGCGCGCGGGGTCGAACACCACGCCCACGGACGGGCGGTCGTCCACGACCAGGCCGATGCTGACGCAGTAGTACGGGATGCCGTTCGCGTAGTTGACGGTGCCGTCCAATGGATCGATGACCCACGTGCGGCCGTTTCCCGACCCGTCGTCGCGCAGCACGCCCGCGTGCTCGCCGGACTCCTCGGCCAGGATCGCGTCCCCGGGATAGCGGTCCTTGATCGCGTCGATGACGAGCCGCTCCGACGCGTAATCGGCGTTTGTGACGACGTCGCGCTTGCTCTTGTAATCGATGCGCTCGATGCGCTCGTAGCTCTCGGTCAACACGGATCCAGCCCGGCGCGCGAGGTCGATTGCGAAGGCGAGCTCATCGGCCCATCTGGATGCCGTGGACACGGCAGGTTCCTCAGACGATCTGGTCGTCTGTGCTCGGCTGCTGGTCGTCACCGTCGGAGCCGTCCTTCCGCTTGATGAAGCTCATCTTTCCCTTCGCTTCGAGGATGCCCCATTCGACGTCCCGAACGTGCGCGATTCCGGCCAGTCGCATCTCGGACTGGATCTCGGACTCGGTGAGGCGATCGTGCCGAAGGTTCTCTCGCAGGATGCGCCCCGCCCTGACGATGACGCGCGGCTCTCCGTCGAGGACGCGCTCCGCCCGGCGCGACAGGAAGGTGATCCAGCTCAGCACGCTCGCCCAGAACGCGAAGGTCGCGACCGCCAGGATCGAGCCGGTGAGGCTGAAGTCGTTGTGCGTGACGCCCTGCTGGATCAGGTCGCCGGTCACCACCAGCACGATGAGCTCGAAGGGAGTCAGCTGCGCGAGCTCCCGCTTGCCCAGGAGACGCACCAGCACGTACAGCGCGAAGAAGATGACCGTCGCGCGGATGACGATGTCCATCTAGGGCAGCACCTCGATCACGATCGGCATCTCGACGAGTGCTGTGTCCCCGTCGTAGACCGTCACGTCACCCTCGTTTCGCCACAGCATGTCAGGGTTGATCTGGGCGTCGACCTTCATGAGGAAGCTGGTGCCGGCCTCGAGCGGGCCGAAGGTGAAGCGCAGCTCGCCATCCTCGCTCGTCTCCTCGGTGGCCGCGGGAAGGAGCGTGTTGATGGTGAAGTCCTCCCACAGCGAGGCGTCCACGCCGATCACCAGCGCCTCGATTGGCTCGTGGGCCTCGACGCCCAGGCGCATCTCGAGGAACTCGCCGTTGCGGATGCGCGCAGGCGCGTGCCAGGCGACGGTCACAACTGCCGTCTCCTCGGTGAGCGTCTCCTCCACGCCGGCGAGGCCTGAGAGGGCCCACAGCATGACCAGCCCGAGCACCACCAGCGCCAGGGGGCTGGCATGCCTTCGCCACCCCTTGGCCGTCCGCTGATGCTCGGCCGACAGGCCATCGGGCCACTCATCGGTCGTCTTCCCGCGCTTGGTGCTCACGCTCGGAGTCCTAGCAAGCGATGGACCGCGGACGAGAGCGCGATTCGCTGGCGCGAACGCTCGGATAGGCTAGGCACATGCCACAGCTCCACCTTTACGCCGAGACCGGCGACTACGCGCCCTTCGTCCTGCTCCCCGGCGATCCGAACCGGGCCCGCCGTATCTCGGAGCGCCTCGATGCGGGAAGCGTGCGACAGGTCAACGACAACCGCGGGCTGCTCGGCTTCACCGGGACGTACCAGGGCGCGCCGGTCAGCGTCCAGACCACGGGCATGGGAACGCCGAGCCTCTCGATCGTCGTGGAGGAGCTCCTGCGCCTCGGCGCGAAGCAGCTCGTTCGAGTCGGGACGTGCGGGGGCATCGCCGCAGGGCTGAAGACGGGGGACCTCGTCGTCGCCACGGCCGCCTGTCCGACCGACGGTGCGACCGCGACCTACCTGCACGGTGAGGGTTATGCCCCCGCCGCCGACTTCGGCCTGACCCGCGCGCTGGTCGACGCTGCCGAGCGAGCGGGGATCGGCGTGCGAACCGGCCTCGTGGCCTCGGTCGACGTCTTCTACAACCCCGATGCGGACTACGCCCAGCGATGGCGAGACCGTGGCGTGCTGGCGTTCGAGATGGAGGCCTCCGCGCTCTTCTTTCTCGCCGCCCGATCCGGGGTGCAGGCCGGCTGCGTACTGACGGTGAGCGACGTGCTCAGCGAGAAGGTGAGCTCGGAGGAGAGCTACCTCTCGCCCGAGGACCTGGCGGCCGCGGTGGATCGCATGGTGGACGTTGCGCTCGCTGCCGCCACGACATCGGGGACCGCCGGCTAGGCGGGTGTACCATCGTCCACCGACTCCAGCCGCGCTGAAGGAGGCTCGCCCAATGACCGATACGATCTCGCGCCCCGCCAGCGGGGCCGTCGTCAACCCGAACGCTGCTGCCGAGGCACAGGACTTCCTGCCGCTGAACGGCATCGATCACGTCGAGTTCTGGGTCGGCAACGCGAAGCAGGCCTCGCACTACTTCCGCACGCTCTGGGGCTTCACGCCCGTTGCCTACGCGGGGCTGGAGACCGGCGTTCGCGATCGGTCCAGCTTCGTGCTCATGCAGAACGACATTCGCTTCGTGCTGACCGCGCCGCTGACGCCCGACGGCGAGATCGCCGAGCACGTGCGGAAGCACGGGGATGGGGTGCACGACATCGCATTCGCGGTCGACGACGTCGAATCGGCGTGGCGCGAGACGACGACTCGAGGCGCCCGGAGCGCCATGGAGCCGACGGAGCTTCCCGGGCTGAAGGGGACGCTGCGCCGAAGCGCGATCCACACGTACGGCGAGGTGCTCCACTCGTTCGTGGATCGGAGCGACTATCACGGCACCTTCGCTCCCGGCTACCACCGCATCTCCGCCCCCGCGCCGGCGGCGACCGGCCAGACGCTGCTCGAAGTCGACCACTGCGTCGGCAACGTGGCGCTGGGGGACATGGACCGCTTCGTCGAGTTCTACCGCACCGTGATGGGCTTCAGCCAGCTCATCCACTACGACGACAAGGTGATCCACACCGAGTACTCGGCGCTCATGAGCAAGGTGATGCAGAACGGGAACGGCCGCATCAAGTTCCCGATCAACGAGCCCGCCGCCGGTAAGAAGAAGAGCCAGATCCAGGAGTTCCTCGACTGGTACCTCGACGCCGGCACGCAGCACATCGCGCTGCGCACCACCGACATCGTCGGCAGCGTGCGAGCCCTGCGCGAGCGCGGCGTGGAGTTCCTGGGGATGCCGCACTCGTACTACGAGTCGCTGCCGGATCGGGTCGGCGACGTCGGTGTGCCGATGGACGTGCTCGAGGAGCTCGGCATCGAGGCCGATCGGGACGAGGAGGGCTACCTGCTCCAGATCTTCACGAAGCCGATCCAGGACCGGCCCACGTTCTTCTTCGAGATCATCGAGCGCCACGGGTCACGCGGCTTCGGCGTCGGCAACTTCAAGGCCCTGTTCGAAGCCATCGAGGCGGAGCAGGCCAAGCGCGGCAATCTCTAGATGCGCGGGGTGCGAAGCCCGGCGGTGATCCGGTACGCCGCGCTCGGGCACCTCGCGGCGACCGGGCTTTTCGTCGCGGCGGTCCTGTTCCAGGTCTTCCTCGCCGGCCTCGCGCTGTTCGGCAGCGGCGGCTTCAGAACGCACGTGGCATTCGGCTACAGCGCGATATGGGTCGTCATCCTCCTCATCCCGCCGCTGGCATGGCTCGGCAGCCTGCCCCGACGAGACCGATGGCTCTCGGTGGCGCTGTTCTCGCTGTACATCCCGCAATGCCTGCTCCCGCCGCTGGCACGTGCGGGCGGCCCCGAGTTCATCGCGGCGCTGCACCCGGTGAACGCATTGCTGCTCTTCTCACTCGCTACGTGGCTGACGGCGCGCGGCTGGAGCCGCCTTCGTGACCGGGCGGAGCAGTCGGCTCCGCAGCCCTAGCGGCGAAGTGTCCGGCTCGCGAACGCCGCCACCCGGTCCATGGCGTCATCGAGCACCGGGCCGACGCCATGCCCGACGCGGGGATAGGGGACAAGCTCCGCGTCCACGAGCCGCCCGACCGCCTTCCGCAGCAACTCGATGTTGGCAAACGGGTCCGATTCGCCCGATAGCAGCAGCACCGGGCAGGTGATGCGCGTCCAGTGCTCGGTTCGCTGCTCCCACGTCTCCTGACGGCCAGGGGCGTGGAGCGGGTACGAGAGCAGCACGAGGCCCGCAGGCGGCTCTTCGGCCGCGAGCAGCGATGCCACTCGGCCTCCGTACGAGTGGCCGCCGATGATGGTTGCCGCGGGATCGAGGCCTGCGAGCGCGGCACGGTAGACCGGGACCGCGCGCTCGGCGTTGCCCTTCGGGAGCTCGACCGCGCGAGCCTCGACACCGCGCGCTGCAAGCCCGTCGAGGTGGCGGCGCAGCGAGTCGACGTTGCCCGAAGCACCGGGCGCCAGCAGGATCACTGGCGGCATCATCGCCGACGGCGGCGGCACCCGCTAGCATCGGTCCTTCATGAGCACGAACAAGCTGCCCTCGCAGTCCGAGGACTTCCCCGCCTGGTACGTCGAGGTCGTGAAGCGGGCCGAGCTGGCCGAGCACGGCCCCGCCAAGGGCTCGATGATCATCAAGCCCCACGGCTACGCCATCTGGGAGCACACGCAGCGCGCGCTCGACGACCGCTTCAAGGCCACAGGGCACGAGAACCTCTACTTCCCGCTGCTCATCCCCATGAGCCTGCTCGGCAAGGAGGCCGACCACGTCGAAGGCTTCGCGCCGCAGGTCGCCGTCGTGACCCACGGTGGCGGGCAGGAGCTCGAGGAGCCGCTCGCGATCCGGCCGTCGTCCGAGTCGATCATCTGGAGCACCTACAAGCGCTGGATTCAGAGCTACCGCGACCTGCCGCTGCTCTACAACCAGTGGTGCAACGTCATGCGCTGGGAGATGCGCACCCGGCTCTTCCTGCGCACCAGCGAGTTCCTGTGGCAGGAGGGCCACACCGCGCATGCGACCAGCGACGAGGCGGTCGAGGAGGCGTTGCGCATGCTCGAGGTGTACCGCGAGGTCGCCGAGGACGTGCTCGCCATCCCCGTGATCAAGGGCCGCAAGTCGGCAGGCGAGCGCTTCCCGGGGGCGGTGGAGACGTACTGCATCGAGGGCCTGATGCGCGACACGAAGGCGCTCCAGTGCGGCACCAGCCACTTCCTGGGCCAGAACTTCGCGAAGGCCTACGACGTGACCTTCTTGAACGCCGATGGACAGCAGGAGCACGCCTGGGCGACGTCCTGGGGCTTCTCGGCGCGCATGGTGGGCGGCACGATCATGGCGCACGGCGACGACGCCGGCCTGCGCCTGCCGCCGGCGGTGGCGCCGATCCAGGTCGTCATCGTGCCAATCTCCCGCTCGGAGGAGGAGCGCGCTTCGGTCATCGGCGTGGCGGAGCGCATTCGCAGCGAGCTGGCAGCGCAGGGCGTCCGCGTCCGCGTCGACGACCGCGAGCAGCATCGGCCCGGCTACAAGTTCGCGGAGTGGGAGCTGAAGGGCGTCCCGGTCAGGGTCGAGCTCGGCCCCCGTGACGTGGCCGCGGACCGGGTCGTCGTCGCCGAGCGCACGGGCGGCGACAAGGCGGAGGTGCCCGTCGCCGAGCTGATCGCCGGCATTCGCGCCCGTCTCGAGGGCATTCAGCGCGCGCTGTATGCCGAGGCGCTCGCCTACCGCGAGGCCAACACCCATGAGATCACGAGCTATGCGGCGTTCGCGAGCGGCGTGGCCGAGCAGGGCGGCTTCTGGCGCGGCGCATGGTGCGGCGATGCGGCGTGCGAGGCCGAGATCGCCCAGCGGACAAAGGCCACCATCCGCTTCCTGCCGATCGAACCGACGGATCCTGGCACGACCTGCATGCACTGCGGAAAGCCGGGGGTCGACGTGGCGCACTGGGCACGGGCGTATTGATGGCCGTCACCTGGGAGCTGGTCGGGATCGACCGCATCCGCGCGGCGGCAGAGCGCATCCGCGGCGTGGCCACCCGGACGCCGCTGCTCAGATGGGACGACGCGACGTGGCTGAAGCCCGAGTCCCTCCAGCCGATGGGCGCCTTCAAGATGCGCGGCGCCTACAACAAGATCGCCTCGATGTCGGATGCCGAGCGCGCCCGGGGGGTCGTCACGTACTCCTCGGGCAACCACGCCCAGGCGGTCGCGCGGGCCGCCCGGCTGCTGGGTGCGCGAGCGGTGATCTGCATGCCGGAGAACGCGCCGAGGGTGAAGATCGACGGCGTGCGCCGCGATGGCGCCGAGATCGTGTTCACCGGCCCCGACTCGGAAGAGCGGCATCGGCGCGCGCTGGAGCTCGTCGAGGAGCGCTGGCTGATGATGGTCGAGCCGTACGACGACCCGGAGATCATCGCCGGCCAGGGCACGTGCGGCCTGGAGATCATCGAGGATCTGCCGGACGTCGCGACGGTGCTGGTGCCGGTCTCGGGTGGCGGCCTGTCGGCCGGCGTGGCGACCGCGGTGAAGGCGCTGGCCCCCACGGCGAAGATCATCGGCGTCGAGCCGGAGCTCGCTGCGGACGCCAAGGAGTCGCTCGAGCGCGGGGAGCTGGTGGAATGGGATGCGGCGCAGACCGGCCTGACCATGTGCGACGGCCTGCGCACGAACTCGCTCGGCCCTCTGCCGTTCGTCCACCTGCGCGCATTCATGGAGGCGATCGTCACGGTCAGCGAGGACGAGATCGCCGATGCCATGCGCCAGCTGGCGACGCGCGCGCGCCTCGTCGTGGAGCCCTCCGGGGCGGTCGGCATGGCCGCACACCTCGCCGGGCGGGTCCCCGCCGACGGTCCGCGGGTGATCGTCATCAGCGGCGGCAACGTGGATCCCGAGCTCTACATGCGAATCCTCGGCGGCGCCTCCGCGTAGAGCGCCGCGCGCATCAGCCTCCGGTCAGGATCTCGATCGCCCGGTCCAGCTGCGGGTCCGCATCGGTCGTCGGATCGTCCGGTGCCTCCACGAGCACGTCGGGCACCACGCCGCCACCGGACACCGAGTCGTGGGACGGTGTGAACCATCGGTCGGTCGTCAGCCGCAGCCCACCGCCGTTCGGAAGGTCGTTCCAGATCTGGACGGTGTTCTTGCCGAAGGTCGGCTGCCCGACCAGCGTCCCCCGCCCGCTCTCCTGGAGCGCCGCTGCCACGATCTCCGACGCCGATGCCGAACCGGCGTCCACGAGCACCACGAGGCGGATGGCATCGGCCTGCGCCAGCCCGCCCTCCTCCGACACGTACCGGTCGACGCTGCCCTCGTGCTCGACGGTGAACAGGAGCTCACCGGCCGGTACGAACTGGCTCGCGATGGACCGCGCGGCGTGAATGTAGCCGCCGGGGTTGGCCCGCAGGTCAAGCACGATGTCCGAGGCACCCTGGTCGAGGAGGCCGCCGAGTGCCTCCTGGAACAGCTGCGGGGCGCGATCGGTGAAGGTGGTCAGCCGCAGGTATCCGATCCCGCCGTCGAGCAGCTCCGACTCGACCTCGCGCAGGTCGATCACGGCACGGGTGATGGTGATATCGGTCACGTCGTCGTCGCGCTGGACGGTCAGCGTGACGTCCGTGCCCGCCTCGCCGCGCACCTCGTAGACGAGTGAGCTGACCGACTCGCCCAGCGTCGAGGTCCCGTCGATCTCGAGGATGTGATCGCCGGCCCTGAGCCCCGCGGCCTCTGCTGGCGACCCGGCGAGCGGAGCGACCACGACCATCACGCAGGTCTGGGTGACCACGGTGCAGGCCCCGAGGTCGTCGGGATCATCGGTGTTCTCCATGCCGACTTCGGCACCGATGCCGCTGAACTCGCCGGAGAGGTCCTCGAGCGCCTCCTCGTACTGGCTCGGCGGCAGGTATCCCGAGTAGGGGTCCTCGAGTCCGTACTCGATCATTCCTCGCACCGCCCCGTCAACCAGGTCCTCGTCGGAGATCTCGTCCACGTAGTCACCCTGGATCTGGGCGTACGTCTCGCACAGGACCGCGAACGCCTCCGAGGGCGCCGCGCAGGTGACGGTCTCCAGGATGGGCGTGGGCCCGGGCGTGCCGGTGCTGATCGGCGCCAGGGACTCGCGGACGGTTGCCGAGGGCTGGGCCTCGCCGATGCCGCTCCCGCCCCTCCCGACGGTCAGGCCGACGAAGAAGGCAGCGGCGGCGACCACGAGCGCGAGGACGAGCAATGCCGCCACGCCAAGGGGCGTGGGGCGTCGCGAAGCAGGGGTTTCGAGCATCGGTGGATCCTGTGTGACGAGAGGCTGAGGGCGCGAAGCCCATTCTCCCGCGAAACGAGCTGAGGCGCTCTCCGTATCAATCGGTAGGGATGAGTGCCGCACTCATCAGCCGATCCGCAGCGCGCGCAGCACGAGGAAGATGGGGATCTCTGCCTGCGCCCGGGCATCGCCGCGGGCGGCGCGGCCGGGACGCCGCTCCGGCGGAAGATCGGGCAGCTCGAGCAGCGCGTCCACCGCGAAGCCCACATCACCCAGGGCGTTGACGTACGCGCTGATGGGCCGATGGAACGACCGCGTCGGCTCGCCACCGCCGAGCGACTTCATCGGCACCGCCATGGGGGTCAGGTACCCGTCGATGCGCCGATACGCCAGCTGCCTGTCCTCGTCGAATCCCCAGCCAGAGTGCCGAGGCTGCCGGAACGCTGGATGGGTCATGAGCATCACCACGCGACCGTGTCGGGCGAGCGCCCAGTCCAGGCCGCGGACGACGTCCTCGAGCGGATCCATGTCCTGGATCGAGAGGAGCAGGACCGCACCGTCGAACTCGCCCTTTTCCAGCGCAGCGACCGATGGGAGCCTGCGCGCATCCGCCACCACGAAGCGGGCATCCGGCAGCCGGGCGTGGCGACGACGCGCAGCCGCGATGAGCTTGGGGCTGGCGTCCACGACGGTGACCTTCGCCCCCGCATCGGCAAGGTGGGGAGCGAGCACCCCCTGGCCGCCGCCGAGATCCAGGATCGCCTCGCCGCGCTGCGGCCGCAGCAGGTCCATGGTCGCGGGAATGGCGAGCTCGCGGTGATACTCCGAGCCTCGCTCCCCGACCCAGCCGTCGTACCACGTCGCCACCTGGTCCCAGCTCGTCTCTCGCGGCGCGCCGGACGATGTGCGCGAGGGCGGTCTTCGAGGCATGCACGAAGTATCCCAGCCGAGCCCATCGGCGTGGCCGCCTACACTGACCCGCGATGAGGATTGCCCACGTGCGCGAGCGGCACGCCCCCGCCGGCACCCCGTGGCGGCTGGCTGCCGCTCTCGATGCGGCGGGCTCCAGCTGGCTGGATCTCGAGGCCGCACGCCGAACGCTGGTCGCCGCTGATCCGCGGCTCGCCCACAACTCGACGCTCTATCGCCAGCCGATCACGACCCTCGACGCGCACCTCGCCGCCGGCATGCGCGTGGAGGCACTGGCCGACCTGCTGGAGGCGCCCGCCGACGAGCCGATGGCCGCGGCAAACCTCGCCTTCGGGCCGCCCATCCTCGAGCCGCCGTCGCTGCGCGACTTCTACGCCTTCGAGCAGCACGTCGGGACCATGTGGAAGCGACGCGACATGGAAATCCCCGAGGCGTGGTATCGGATGCCGATCTTCTACTTCAGCAACACGAGCGAGATCCGCGGCCCGGGTGAGCCTGTGTGGCGGCCGCGCGACTCAGAAGAGCTCGACTATGAGCTGGAGGTGGCGGCGCTCATCGACACGCCGGTTCGGGACGTGGACGCGACACGTGCCGAGGAGGCGATCGGCGGCTACCTGGTCCTCAACGATTGGAGCGCCCGCGACCTCCAGCGCGAGGAGACCACCGTTCGGCTGGGACCGGCCAAGGGCAAAGACTTCGCGAGCTCCATCGGCCCGTGGCTCGTCACTCCCGACGAGCTGGCCGATGCGCGCAAGGGGACCGGCTACGATCTGACCATGACCGCATCGGTCAACGGGGAGGAGCTCTCACGCGGCACATGGGCATCGGCGCACTTTTCCTTCGGTGAGATGATCGAACGCGCCAGCGCCGACGTCCGGCTGCGACCCGGGGACATCATCGGCTCCGGCACGGTGGGCACCGGGTGCCTGCTCGAGATCCGTGACGAGCGGCTCGGCCGCTATCTCCAGTCGGGCGACACCGTGACGCTGGCGATCGAGCGCCTGGGCGAGCTGACCAGCTCCGTCATCGAGCGACCGGCGCGATGAGCGTCGACACCGATGCGCTTCGAGCGCGAATGGCGGACGCCGAGCGCAGGCTCGCCGAGCATGCCTCCGGCCCCGTGCCGTCCGGGCTCACCGAGCCCGACCCCGGAGGCGAGGAGCAGTGGGAGGCGGGGCAGGTGTGGGCGCATCTCGCCGAGTTCCCGGGCTACTGGATGAACCAGGTGCGCGGCATCCTCGCCAAGCGGGACAGCGGAGTCCCGGAGCCGATTCCCTTCGGCCGCATCAAGACCGATCCCGAGCGCATCGCCGCCATTGAGCGCGATCGATACCAGGATCCCGCCGCGCTCCTGCGGCGCGTCCGCGAGAGCCTCGCGTGGGTGAGCGAGGAGCTCGGCGTCCTGGGCGATGAGGCCTGGAAGGGCCGCGGCCAGCACCCGACCCGCGGCGAGCTGACCGTCCGCCAGATCGTCGAGCGCTTCATCCTCGAGCACCTCGAGGAGCACGCCGACCAGCTCGACTCGCTTCGAGGCTAAGCCCGCGGCGTCCGCAGCAGCCCGATTCCCGTGGCGAGCACTCCGCCGGCCAGGAAGATGCCGCCGACGAAGACGAGGTAGATCAGGGCATTCGGCTCGGTCGCCTCGGGGCTCAGGACCGAGAGGAAGAAGCCCGCCGGCATGAGGATCGCCGCGATAGGTACGCCATGCCGCGCGACCCACATCCACGCACCGGAGAGGTTCGTCTCGTCCACGTAGCGCAGGAGGACGAGCGCCAGGATGAGCATCACGCCGGCGTGCGCGTGACCGGCCCGCCATAGGTCCTGGCGCACGGGGTTGTCGAGGTAGCCGGGCGCCTGGCCCAGGATCATCGACAGCAAGCTCGCGCCGCCGAAGGCGACGGCAGGGACCAGGACGAGGAGGATGCCGGCCAACCGGCGCGATTCGGGCCTCATGCCCATGCCCCGGCACCCCAGCGAGCCAACTCGGCCTCCATGTTGAGCGGCATAACGGTCCCCTGGTCCGCGTACTCGCCCCATGCCTCGCTGGGCACCGACCACATCACCTCGAACTCGTTGCCGTCGGGGTCGCGCCCATAGAGCGACTTGGAGACGCCGTGGTCCGACGCACCGGTCATCGCCCCCAGCTTCCCCAGCGATTCCGCCATGTCGGCCAGGCTCTCGATGGTCGTCCTGCAGAGCGGCGTGGTGAGCATTGCCCGACCCTCCTCGGCAATCTCCTGCCAGTATCCCACCGCCGATAGAATGCCAGCATGTTCTACGTCCAGCGCGGCCAGGTGCCGCACAAGCGCCACACGCAGTTCCGCAGGCCGGACGGCTCGCTGTATGCCGAGGAGCTGTTCGGGGTGGAGGGCTTCAGCGGCCGCTCGTCGCTGATGTACCACGAGACGCCGCCGACCCAGACGCACCAGATCGACGACCCGGTCAGGGTCGAGCTCGAGCTGGCGGATGGCGCCGCCAGCGAGCCGCATCGGCATCGGCTCGTCAACACGAAGCAGCTCGAGCCGCGCGGGGATGCCCTCTCCGGCCGCGTACCGCTCTTCTTCAACAACGACGTGACGTTCGGCGTCGTGCTGCCCTCGGAGCCGATGACCGACTTCTTCCGCAACGGCATCGGCGACGAGATGTACTTCGTCCACGAGGGCACCGGAACCCTGGAGACGATCTTCGGGCCGATCGTCTACGGACCGGGCGACTACCTCGTCATCCCCATCGGCACCACGTACCGCCTCATGCCGGACGCCGGTCCAGCGCAGCGCATGCTGTGGCTCGAGTGCCCGTCGGTGATCGAGCCGCCGAAGCGCTACCGCAACGACTACGGCCAGCTGCTCGAGCACTCCCCCTACTACCACCGCGACATCCGGCCGCCGGCCGAGATGCCGCCGATGGACACCGGCGGGGACGACGGCGACTACGTCATCCGCGTCCGCTCGCGCGACCGAATCACGCCCTATCACTACCGCAACCACCCGTTCGACCTCGTCGGCTGGGACGGCTACCTGTGGCCCTTCGCGTTCAACATCGGCGACTTCGAGCCGATCACGGGGCGCATCCACCAGCCTCCGCCGGTGCACCTCACCTTCCAGCCGCGCAACTTCGTGGTCTGCTCGTTCGTGCCGCGCAAGTTCGACTACCACCCACTGGCCATCCCGGCGCCGTACAACCATTCGAACATCAACTCGGACGAGGTCATCTACTACGTCGCCGGCAACTTCATGAGCCGCCGCGGCGTGGACATCTCCTCGTTCACCATGCACCCGGCCGGCATCCCGCACGGGCCTCATCCGGGCACGGTGGAGGCGAGCATCGGCAAGGAGGCCACCGAGGAGCTGGCGGTGATGATCGACACGTTCCATCCCCTGTTCCTCACGAAGCAGGCCAGGGACTTCGAGGACGACCGCTATCCGTTCTCCTGGATGCCGCCCGAGGATGGCGCGGAGCATGCACGAGAGCTCAGCGAACGGGGACCCGAGGCGTTCCCCGACTGACCCTGCGCCAACCGCAACCCACGAGGACAGCCACATGACCGATGCGACAGCGATCCCGGTCAACCTGTTCGAGAACAACCGCGAGCTCATCGTGGTGGCGCCGATGCCCGGCGTCGCGCCCGAGGACATCAGCATCGACGTGACCGATGACGGCACCCTCGTCCTGCGCGCCGCGCAGCACGGCGAGGGGCAGGAGCGGATCGACTACCTCCGACGCGAGTGGAGCTACGGTCCCTACGAGCGGAGCATCGAGCTGCCGTACGCGGTGGATGCCATGCGCGCCAACGTGAGCTTCGGCAACGGGGTAGTGACCATCGCGCTTCCTCGTACCGATCGGACGAGCGCCGGCAGCATCCACGTCCAGCGAACCGGGCACGCCCGCGGCGTCGCGGCCGGACACGCGGGTGGACGGGGCGGCACGGGCGACGATCCTCCCGGCGACGCCAGCAGCGCCACCACCGTCAAGGCGTGATCCTCTACTTCCTGCGGCACGGGAAGGCGGCACCCGCGAGAGACGGCAACGATGCGGCCCGGGAGCTCACCTCGGAGGGCGAGGAGCAGCTCCGGTCAGCGGCTCCGCTGTGGCGACGAGTCAACCTGCGCCCCGACGTGGTCCTCAGCTCGCCCCTACCGCGCGCGGTGCGCACCGCCGAGCTCGCCTGCGAGGCGATCGGCGTGAATCTCCGGCCGCTCATCGAGCCGAGCCTGGCCCCCGGCGCCGGCTGGGACCAGATGGCCCGGGCGCTGACCCGCCACACCGACGCCCGGCGCGTGCTGTTCGTGGGCCACGAGCCCGACCTCTCCACCGCGGTCGCCGAGCTGAGCGGGGCGTCCTCGGTCCGGCTGCGGACCGGCGGCGTGGCGTGCCTCGAGTTCTACGGCGTCCCCGAGCCCGGCAGCGGCGAGATCGCCTGGCTGCTCGATCCCGACCTGTACACCGAAGACGGAGGTTGAGACCAATGCCCGAGATTGCCGCGCTCACGCGGCGCTTCGACTCCGCCGACGAGCGGCGCGAGTTCCCGCTGGGTCACCTGGACCTCGTGCAGATCGGCGGGATGACCGTCGCGCGCGCCGAGTACGCAGCGGGCTGGCGCTGGTCCGAGCACGTGGGCGCCGAGAAGGGCGAGCGCAGCTGCCAGGTCGCGCACCTCGGCTACGTGGTGTCGGGGAGGAACCGGGTGCAGATGGACGACGGTCGCGTCCTCGATCTCGGGCCCGGCGACCTGTTCGAGATCGGCCCGGGACACGACTCATGGGTCCTGGGCTCCGAGCGATACGTCAGCATCCACTTTCTCGGCGCGGACCAGTACGCCGCGAAGTGAGCGGCACCCCACGCCAGGTCACCCGCGTCAGCGCGTACGCGGTGTGCGTCGAGGACGGGCGCCTGCTCCTCGCGCGGATCGCGCCGGGGTACGTGGCCGGGCTCGACGGATGGTGGACGCTTCCCGGCGGCGGGATCGAGCACGGCGAGGATCCACGCGCAGGCGCCATTCGAGAGCTGGAGGAGGAGACCGGCGTCATCGGCGAGGTGGTTGACCTGCTGGACGTGGACTCGTGGCACGCCGTGCTGACGGACCGCGACGGCGAGGCACGGGACTACCACGGCATCCGCATCCTGTACCGCTGCCGCATCACCGGTGGCGAGCTGCGGAACGAGGTCGGCGGCTCCACGGACGAGTGCCGGTGGTTCTCGAGCGCGGAGCTTCCGCGTGATCGGCTCGCCGACATCGCGCAACTGGCCCTCGGGCGCATCGGCCTAGACTGACGCATGGCCGACCTGGAGCTTCACACCCTTCTCCTGTGCGACTACGCGCTCACGGCGCAGGACGGGAAGATCAGCGCCATCGGCGTCTTCAGCCAGATCAACGTGCAGCGGCTGCCGGCGGCACACGGCCGATGCTTCATCGTGGCCATCCTGGAGGCGACGCCCGGCCCGCACGAGATGACGTTCCAGGTGATCTCGCCGTCGGGCAAGCCGACGCTCCAGCAGGCGCCCCGGCTGAGGATCGACGTGCCGCCGAACGCCAGCACCGCCAACATCGTCGCCGAGGTCAAGGGCATGCGCCTCGAGGAGATCGGCCGCTATCGGATCGAGCTGCGCTCCGGGGATCGGCTCCTCGGCAGCAGCCCCTTCATCGCGAACCTCATCCTCCGCCAGCAGCCGGGGAACGCCTGACGCCTCACGGTTTGGCTCTGCGCCGCGTTCTACAGGTATGAAACCGCACCCAGAGACACACCGCGCATGACCCTCGCCGCCGCCCCATCCGATCAGATGGTGCACGCCTTCTACGCCGCCGATCCCGACTGGGACGGCCGCTTCGTCGCCGCCGTCCCACGCCCGTCGGGTCGCTGCTCGTCGGCGCGACCGACTCCGCCGTGGTCCTGTGCGACTTCGCCGAGCGGCCGGTAATGGGCGCGCAGCTCGCTGCCGTCCGGCGCCGGATCGGGCCGACCGAGCTAGGCGGGTCAGCGCTGCTTCGGCGTCTCGAGGCGCAGCTCGGCGAGTACTTCGCCGGCGAGCGCCGCGCCTTCGACCTGCCGATCGACGCGCCGGGCAGCGCGTTCCAGGAGCGGGTGTGGGACGAGCTGAAGGCGATCCCCTACGGCGCCACCATCTCGTACCGCGAGCTCGCCGCGCGGGTCGGCGTTCCGGCGGCCTCGCGCGCGGTTGGCCGCGCCAACGGGTCGAATCGCCTCGCGGTCATCATTCCCTGCCACCGCGTGATCGCGGCCGGCGGCGGACTGGGCGGCTACGGCGGCGGGCTGGCGGCAAAGAGGCTGCTGCTCGACCTCGAGGCCCGGTGAGCGTGTAGTACCGTCTCCCCCATGGGGAGTCCTGGAACGGGGTCCGAGACGACCGACGGTGCCCGAGACAAAGCCCGAGATGCGGCCACCGCGCAGCGCTGGGGCGAGGCATTCGACCTCCTGACGCAGGCGGATGAGCGCGGCACGATGGATCGTGACGATCTCGACCGGTTCGGCGAAGCCGCTTGGTGGTTGGGCCGGCTCGGCACCGCGATCGAGGTCCGCGAGCGCGCCTACGCCGCACACCTGACGGCCGGTGACAAGCCACGCGCGGCGGCGGCGGCGTTAGCGCTCGCGAACGACTACGGTCACCGCCTCCAGGGATCTATGTCCAACGGCTGGGTGAGCCGCGCGGAGCGGTTGCTCGCCGGGATGCCGGAGTCGGCCGAGCACGGATACCTCGCGCGGGCGCGGCTCAGCGGCGCCCTCGGCACGGGTGACCTCGACGAGGCCGTTCATTGGGCGCAGAAGGTGCTCGACATCGGTGAACGACTCGGCGACCGCAACCTCGAGGCGCTCGGGTTGCAGGACAAGGGTCGCGTCCTCATCGCACGCGGCGAAGTGGCCGAGGGACTGGCGCTGCTGGACGAGGCGGTGGTGGCCGCCGTCGGTGGTGAGCTCGCGCCGTATCCGACCGCCGTCGTGTATTGCAACGCCACCGTTGCTTCGCAGGATCTGGCCGACTATCGCCGCGCCGCGCAGTTCTCGGAGGCCGCCCGCCGCTGGTGCGACCGCCAGGCCATCTCGGGCTTTCCCGGCATGTGCCGCGTTCGCCGCGCGGAGGTCACCCGGCTGCGAGGCGCGTGGAGCGAAGCCGAAGCCGAAGCGCGACAGGCCTGCGTCGAGCTGGCCGACTTCTGCCTCGACTACGCCGGCGAGGGCTTCTACCAGATCGGCGAGATCCGGCTGCGCGTGGGTGACCTTGACGCGGCCGAGGAGGCGTTCCGGCAGGCGCATGAGCTGGGTCGCACGCCGGTCCCCGGACTGGGATTGCTGCGCCTCGCGCAGGGAAGGCCGCAGGCGGGCATCGCCCTTCTGCGCGGCGCACTGGATGACGCGTCGCGCACGCGGCTCGGCCGCGCCCGGGTGCTGCCTGCGCTCGCTGAGCTGGCGGTCGCTCACGGCGAGCTGGCAATGGCGGAGGATGCGACCGCCGAGCTGGAGCAGATCGCTGAGGACTTCGGGACGCACGCGCTCCACGCCGCCGCGGCCACCGCTCGTGGAGAGGTCCTGCTGCGCCGAGGCGCGCATGCGGAGGCCATCTCCACGCTCCAACGGGCACGGCGGCTGTGGCAGGAGACGGAGGCTCCGTACGAGACGGCCCGCGCTCGGGCGCTGCTCGGCGAAGCGCATCGCGCGATCGGCGACCCGGATGCGGCCGCTCTCGAGCTCGAGGCCGCGGCGTCAACCTTTGAACGTCTGGGCGGTCAGCCCGATGCCGATCGAGCACGGAGCGCCCTGGCGTCGCTCGCGGCCCGGCCGAAGGTCGCGGCAACGGCGATCAGGACGATGATGTTCACCGACATCGTGCGCTCGACGGACCTCATCGACGCGGTGGGCGATGAGGCGTGGATGCGCGTGCTCGCCTGGCACGACCGCACGGTCCGGTCGCTGATCGCGTCGTTCGGCGGCGAGGAGATTCATCACGCGGGTGATGGGTTTTTCGTCGCGTTTCCGTCGGCCGATGGCGCGCTGGATTGCGCGCGGCAGATCCAGCGCACGCTCGCCGACCACCGCGACCAGCATGGGTTCGCGCCGAGCGTGCGCATCGGCATTCATACCGGGGCGGCGCTGCGCGCTAAGACGAGCTACGAGGGCAAGGTCGTGCACGTCGCCGCACGGATCGCGGCCCTCGCCGACGGCGACGAGATCCTTGCGAGCGAGGATACGCTGGCAGCGGCAACCACCACGCTCGCGGGAGCCACCATGCGCGAGGTCAAGCTGCGAGGGATTCGCGATCCGGTGAAGGTGGCGGCGATCCCCGTCGCCTAGTGGACCCCGTCGCTCTCTGCTAAACGCACGCGCTGGGCGAGGGCCTCGAGCACCTGGAGGCGCACGTCGGGGAACTCGTCCAGGAGCTGCTGGAACTGCCTGCGGCCGACGACCAGCAGCTCGCTATCCTCGGTGAGGGTCACGGTCGCGGTCCGCGGACCGCCGTCGACGAGCGCGATCTCACCCACGAATTCATCGGCAAGGCGCTCGGCGACCAAACGTCCGTCCCGCTCCACGCGCGCGGCACCGCGCATCAGCACGAACAGCTCCTCCCCTGGGTCACCCTGCCGCATCAGGACGCGACCGGCAGGCAGGTCGACCTCATCGGTCAGCATGCCGAGCCGCTCCAGCTCACGCTTGCCTAGTCTGGCGAAGAGGGGGACGCGCCGAAGCTTCGCGAGCTTCTCGTCTGTGGCCACCGGCTCGGCTCCGTTGCGAAGGAAGATTCGGCGCCAGCATAGCGGCGGCACGCCCCATGACGCCAGCGCCGGCCACTGGGCGCCCGCGCCTCTTCGATCGCAATTTCAGTCACCAGGCGGCTCACATGACGGACGGAGACGCTTCCGGCCTGGCCAGACGGACATAGCCGAACGCCCAATCTCCCATCCAGTCACCACGGAGTGAAGCGTGCGATCTCCACAGGACTCCAGCAAGATCGAGGGACCGTCCTGGGTCAGCCCTCGAGGCGGCTGCCGCGGATGTCGGTTCCCATGGCGTGGTATCCGCCGTCGACGTGGATCATCTCGCCGGATGTCATGCTCGACCAGTCCGAGAGGAGGAAGCACGTCATCTGGCCGACCGGGGTGGCATCGGTCAATGACCAGGCGAGCGGTGCGCGGTCCAGCCAGTGGCCGGCGATCTGGTCGAAGCCCGGGATGCTCTTGCCCGCCATCGTGCGGATCGGCCCCGCCGAGACGGTGTTGACGCGAATGCCATGAGGACCCAGGTCGCGTGCCAGGTAGCGCGTGACGCCCTCGAGGCCGGCCTTGGCGACGCCCATCCAATCGTAGATCGGCCATGCGACACGCCCGTCGAAGGTGAGGCTGACGACCGACCCGCCGCCATCGGCTCCGGCGACCTTCAATGGCTCGAGCAGTCCCACCGTGAGCGCCTTCAGCGAGAACGCCGAGGTCTGGAACGCGGTCGCCACGCTCTCCCACGGGGTGTTGAGGAAGTTGCCGCCGAGCGCGTCGCCGGGGGCGTAGGCGATGGCGTGCACGATGCCGTCCACACGACCCCATCGGCTCATGAGCTCCTTCGAGATGACGGCGACGTCGTCAGGGTTGTTGACGTCCATCTGGAACACGTCCGGCGGCTGCGGAAGCTTCCTCGCCACCTTCTCGGTGAGGCGCACGCCCCTGCCCACGTTGGTGAGGACGATCTCCGCTCCGGCCTCCTGCGCCACGCGGGCGACGGCGAACGCGATGCTGTCGTCGGTGAGGACCCCGGTGATGAGCAGCTTCTTGCCATCGAGGAGCATGCGAGCAGCGAGCCTCCTGCTGGTGGACCGATGCGCCCGTTGGGCGCTGACGACCGATTCTACCCGCGGACCGCTTCAGCCCTGAACCCCTGGCGCCGGCGGGCGAACGGGCGCCGGCGGCACCGGGACCGTCTCCCCGTCGAGGACCAGCGGCAATCCGACGATGGCGATCGCCGCTGCCAGCAGGACGAGCAGCACGACGCCGATGAGGAGCATCGGCCCTGGCGCCGGTCGCTGATAGCGGGCAGCCATCGTCGCCGAAGCGTAGCCCTGTATGCAACCGTATCTCACGGCTCCGGCTCGGAGACGGCGCACCCGCCGCGCGTCTAGCATCAGCGCCCTGATGATGGTTCGCCTCTACGACTACGACATCCCGGCAGCGAACGCCGACGACGGCGTGCCGAGCCTGCGCGAGAAGCTGGCGCCGCTCCCGGTCGCTGAGCGCCGGGTGATCCTGACCGGGCTTTTCAAGCCCGAGCGCATCCCCGGCACCATGGAGCGCCTTACCACCCTGATCGAGGACGTGGATGTCAGCTTCGAGAACCTGGTCATCACCCTGGACAACGCGGCGCGATCACGGCGCTTCGTCGCCATCGACGAGGCGAAGGCCATCCTTGACCGATGGGTGCCACCGTCGGCGATCGTGGGAGAGAGGGAGTGGGACGTCGCGCGGCTGCTCGAGCCATACGGCGACGGGACCTTCCACGGCAAGCTGCTGAAGCGCACGCGCAAGCAGCTCCGCTCCGTCTCGGGGCGCGAGGCGCTCACCGTCCCGTTCCTGTTCCGTCGCAGCTGGCCCGCGCCGTGAGCCGATCGCAACGTCGAAAGCGCGGCCGCCCGTACCAGCCACTTCCGCCGCGCCGATCGAATCCGTGGGGCATCCGGCTGGCCGTGCTGGCGATCGGGGTGCTCCTGGTCATCGGCTCATTGGCGCTGTTCGTCAGAACGCCCTAGGTCAGAGCGTCTCCTCCATGAGCTCGCGGACGTGGAGCAGGAGCTTCAGCAGCTCCGGCGCCGCGGCCAGCAGGTCAAGATCGTCGGGCTGGACGTGGTCGAAGAGCCGGAACTCGGTGTGGCGCTCCAGCCGGCCCGCGCCGGTCAGGCCCTCAGCCAGCGACCGTGACTCCACGTACGGGACGTGGTGGTCCTCGACTTCGTGCATGAGGAAGACGTCGGCCTCGAGACCATTCAGATGCCTGCCCGGTGAGATGGCGTCGATGAAGTCGAGGCTCGCGGCCGGCAGCGCGTCGATCGCCGCCGTGGCCGCTTCGAGGGAAGTGGCCGTCAACAGATCGTGCGCCGCCCGCGACGCGTCGGATGAGAGGGCGCTTCGCAGCTGAGGGTCGGGTGCTGGACGCTCGGCCGCCAGGATCTGATCCCGGAAAGCGTCATCCAGCGTTTGGCGGTCGGCCGCATCGGAAACCTGGTCCAGCACGAAGCGGAGGAACACCTCGCGGGCCAGCGGCGTCGGCGTCCACGCCACGGGCGTCCCGTCCGGCGACAGGTGCGCGTGGGCCGCGACGCTCGCGAGGTAGCTCCGCGCATCGGCGAAGGCGCCGAAGGCATTGACCCAGCTGACCTGCCCCGCGATCCGCGGGTCGCCGGCCGCCAGCAGTGCGAGCGACCCGCCGACGCTGAAGCCCACGATCCCGACCCGTTCGCGATCGACCTCCGGACGTGCCGCCAGCAACTGGAATGCTCGCACCACGCCGTCGATCTCGCCCACCTCGAGCCGCCCCTCGAGCAACGTCCGCGAGTCGGGAACGAGCACGGCGACACCGGTCCGCGCCAGTCCATCGGCGACTCGCTCGATCGATGGATGGTTGCGTCCGAGATTATTCACCCCGAACACGAGCAGCATGGCCCCGGCCGGCCGCTTCGCGGACGCCCACGCGGGAAGCCACAGCTCGGCAAGGTCGGGCTCGGCACCGGGCTCCGCGGCGCGATACGGGACGCTCGACCGCGAGGGAGCATCGCTGAAGACGTTGAGCGGCTTGGGCCCGGCGTCGAGCAGGTTCGGCAGCAGCACCGCCGTCTGGAGCCCGACACGCGTGGGCTCCCAGGCCAGGACCACCACGATCACCACCAGGACAACCGCGCCGATTCGCCTCAGCCTCCGCATCGGCGCATCCTAGGCCTGCGCCCCGGTCTCCTCCGACCCCCGCGCGGCATCCTGCTCGATCTGGAGCCGGAGCCGATAGAGGACGTTCCACTCCTCCGAGTTCAGGCTCGCCACGTCCATCCGCTCCTGGAGCTTGTCGAGCCGCGTCCGAAGCCCGTCGATGTCGCCATCGGCGTCGCGGTGAATCTCGAGCAGCGCGTCCTCGAACTCCTGCGACTCGTCGCCCCACGTCAGGTAGGCATCGGAAAACGCGAGCTGACGCAGGATGGCCCCGCGCGCGCGGTAGGCGTCCTTCTTGGGGCCCAGGATGGAAATGTTCGTGGCATAGGCTTGGATCTCAAGCTCGCCGGTCTCGAGCCGCATGGGGTCGCCGCGAACCACGGCGCCCAGGAGGTGCTCTGCGGCGAAACCCATCGTCCGCAGTGGCCACGACTTCGGCCCGCGGGACTCGGTCACCTTCACGTCGTCGATGTCTATGGACGAGAGCGCGCGGCGGAGGGCGTCGAGCAGGTGCTCATCATCGGTCCCCTCGCGCATGACGAACGCGACGTCGATGAGCATGCGCTTCCGTCGCCAGCGCTGGAAGAGCAGCACGGGTGTGAAGACCACCATCTGGAGCACCGATATCCCGAGCATGAATGTCGCGGGGTAGCTGACCGGAACGAGGCGGATCCAGCGGCCGATGGTCCGCTCGTCCAGGAGCTCCGCCCACACGACGGACGCCGCGATGATCGGCGGCGTCAGCACCACGCCGGCGGCCAGCCCGAGGTAATGGATCGCCTCCACGTCGAAGTTGTCGCCTATGACGCCGGCGGCCTCGAGCGCCGCGCCGGCCAGGATCGGAATGGCAAAACCGATGAGCAGGGCCACCCAGCCCGCGGCCAGCAGGCTGATCACCGAGAGGATGCGGCCCTGCCTGCCCGGGACCTGTCCAAAGTAGATGGCGGTCGCCCAGCCGAGGGCGAACGACGCCGATCGGCTCAGCGCCTGCCAGGCGAGGATGAAGACGAACGGCAGGAAGGGCATGGCGGATCAGGAAGCAATCGACGTACCGGCCGCACTCCGCCGGTCGTCGGGCCTATTCCCGTGGGACGGGCGTATCGGCGCCTCGGCAGCCGAATTCGCGTGGGATGGGAAGCATGGCGGCCGGCAACCGCATCTCGGCCGCTGGACGTCCCGTGGGACGCACGAACGGCCGCTGAGGCGCCGTTGCTGCCGTGGGGCGAGAGTCAACACGCAGGCAGCTACTCGGCGGCGAGCGGCTTGACGGTCATGACCTCGTCAACGCGACCCTCCCACTCCTCGCGCGGCGCGTCGCAGAAGAGCTCGATCTCGTTGCCGTCGGGGTCGGCGGTGTACAGGCTGCGGCTGACGCCGTGGTCGGCGGTGCCGTGGAGCAGGCCGGCATCGGTGAGGACGTCACGCGCCCGCTTCACCGCATCCCAGTCCGCCAGCTGGATGGCCACGTGATAGAGGCCGACCGCGTTCGGCAGCGGCGAGGGAGCCGAGTCCCCGACGCGCAGCAGCGCCAGGTCGTGGTGACTCTCTCCCGTGGCGGTCAGGAAGATCATCACGTTGGTCATCTCGCTCGAGACGCTGAAGCCCAGCACGTCGCGATAGAACGCGAGGGAACGGTCGAGGTCGCGCACCTTGAGGACGACGTGGCCCACGCGGACCGGCTGGATCATGGACCGATGCTAGCGCAGCGCCCCCGAGAACCGGCTACGGAAGGCCGAGCTTCGCCCGGCAGCCGGGCCAGGGCTGGAAGCCGCGAGCGGCGTGGAGCTGCTCCGCGATGGCGATCTGCTGCTCGCGAGTTGCGAGGTGGGCGTAGGGCGCGAACTGACCGCCGCCATACGCGAGCCACGTCCCTTCGTTGAACTGGAGGCCGCCGTAGTACCCGTTGCCGGTGTTGATGGCCCAGTTGCCGCCGGACTCGCACTGCGCCAGCCGATCCCACACGTTGCCGTCGACCGGCACTCCACCTCCGGCGGGCGCTGCGGCCACGGGAGCGGGCTTCGGCGTGGGGATGACGTAGAGCGTCGCCTCCATCGGGGCGGAGGCGGGGGTGGTCGGGAGCGCGAGGCCTGCCACGGTCTCCGTGCCACCCGACACGGGAAGGGTTCCGGCCCGTTGGCGGTCCGAGAGGCTGCTGCGCGGCGTTCGCACGATCGAGATCGGCGCGGCGGGCAGGAGCACCTCGATGCGGTCCGCGGGCACGGGCGCCACGGATCGCGCGGCCATCGGCGCGAGAAGTGCAATACCGACCGCGCTCAGCACGGTGAGGGCGGCGGCGCGTCGCAACAGGTCCGGCAATAGAATCCCTTCAAGCGGTCTGGCCCTCCGGGGCGCCCACACAAGAGGCGTGACGTGGAGGGTCGGCAACCCTAGCAGCCGTCCGAGGGGCTGTCGAGCGCGAGAGGTACCAATGGCGCGAAGGAAGAAGGAGCCAGAGCAGCGACGCGGGGCTGTCGTCGTCCGTGGACAGAAGCCCGGCGATCACGGCACCGAGGACCAGCAGCTGCTGCGCTCGCCTCACCTGGAGACGGGCTTTCGAGACACCGATACGTGGCGCACGCTGCGCATCCTTGGCGAATTCGTGGAGGGCTTCGATGCCCTCGCCGAGGTGGGGCCAGCGGTCAGCATCTTCGGCTCGGCGCGCGTCGGGAGAAGGAATCGCTACTACGGCGCCGCTCGCCGGCTGGCTGCGGCGCTGGTCGGCCAGGGCTTCGCCATCATCACCGGCGGTGGCCCCGGAATCATGGAGGCCGCGAACCGCGGCGCCAAGGAGGCGGGTGGCCTCTCCATCGGCGCCAACATCCAGCTTCCGTTCGAGCAGGGCCTCAACGAGTACGTCGACCTCGGCATGGAGTTCCGCTACTTCTTCGTGCGCAAGACGATGTTCGTGAAGTACGCGGAGGGCTTCGTCATCTTCCCCGGCGGCTTCGGCACGCTCGACGAGCTGTTCGAGGCGCTGACCCTCATCCAGACCGGCAAGGTGAAGCACTTCCCGGTGGTGCTCTACGGCAAGGAGTACTGGGAGGGGATGATGCGCTGGATCCGAGAGAAGCCCCTCTACGAGGAGAAGATCAGCCCTGCGGACCTGGACCTGCTCACGCTCACCAGCGACATCGACGAGGCGTGCGAGGCGATCACCAGGCACCACCGCTCACGCGAGCAGGAGCGCAAGGAGGCCGCCAGCCAGAAGGCCACGGCGAAGGCCATCAAGAAGGCCGATTCGGGACAGGCAACAAGACCCAGCCGCAAGAAGGAGTGACATGAGCCACGACGACGATCGCGACAAGCCGACGGAGCGCCCCGAGGACCTCAAGACCGGCGGCTATCCGCCGATGCCGCCCCTGGACGCGGTCGACCCCGACCTCGAGCAGGAGGGCGAGACCGCCGATCCTCCCGACTCCGGCTGGGCCGGCGCAGCCCAAGCCACCGAGCGGGACGCGCCCGGAGACAGAGAAGACCGATAGGTCCATCAGAACGCTCCGTCACCCGCCGTCGCCTGGCGAGGATGTGGCGGGCCCGACCGGGGACGGACCCGCGTTGCAGCGTCCTGCGGATCCCGATCGTCGGCCGCGACCAGTGGGAGCGCGCCGATCAGCAGTCGGCGTAGGGTGTGGAAGCCAGTCGAGCGCCATAGGCGAAAGCATTCAATTGCACGACGAACGCTTCGCAACAATCAGTAGCTCTCCTCGATGAGATGCGCTCATCCAGATGCACCCGGCGCTCATCGTCATCGGGCTGCTGTTGGCGGCGGTCCAGCTCCAAATAGGATCCGGGGGGAACTCAAGCCACGGCTACGGCCTGGGCGCCAGCGGTGGTAGGCGCCGGCATCGGTGCTTCCGTCGGCAGGAACCAGCTCGGCAGGGCGGCGATGAGCTCCGGATGTCCGTAGACCTGGACCGATCCATCGGCGATGGCATCGGTCCAGCTGCGCGCGCCTCGGGCGATGGGAAACAGGGCGGCTGCATCGGCCTCGATGTAGACGTAGCGGTCCTGGTCGAGCAGCGGGTCCTCCATGCACAGCGATGGCTCGGCGTCTCGAGCCATGACCAGCCAGGTGTGCTGGGCATCGCGACGCGACGCTTGCGTGGTCGAGAGGTGGGCGGCGCCACCGCCCGTGCAACCTATCGTCAGTTGGTCTCGTGCATTTGGACTACGCAGAGGCCGTTGCCGGCTGGGTCGCTGAACCAAGCGATCGAGTGGCCTCGCCGTGGAAGATGCCACGCGCGTCCTGTTCGTACTGCGGGTAGCGCTGGAAGGTGATATCCCGCGCGTCTTCAGCTCGTCGACCGCCTCGGCAATGTCGGGGACCGACAGGTTGAGGACGGTGAAGCTCGCCGGGTTCGGTTGGTACGCGGCTAGTCCCCGGTCCACGAGCAGCTCGGCGGACCGCGGAGGGCACTCCGCGCGGCGGCGTGAGGTTCGTAGCGACTTCCCGGGAACGGCGCGGGGGACTCCCGGCCGGTGATGGGAGACCGGATTGCTCGTTTAGCAACCAAGCGCTTGGTGGCGGGCCCGACCGGGGACGGACCCGCATTTCAGCGTCCGGCGTGAGCGCGTGATCCGCATCCCGATCACCGGTCGCAAGAGGTGGGAGGAGACGGCTCGCGAGTCCGCATAGCTGAGGGCTTCCGGAAAGCGTCAGTGCTCACGACTTAGGTGGCGGGCCGACGATCTGCGTGCCGTGCCTGGCGGCGATCCTCGCCAGCTCCACCACATCCGGCGGCCCGGTAGGCATCGGCGGGATGGACCGCGACATCGCGGGCTCACCCATCTCGCGGAACAGGGCCTCATGCTCGCCGTCGCCCGGCGCGATGAGGAGCAACAGCGTGGCCTCCGGTGACTCGAAGCGGAACGTATGCGGCACGCCCGGAGGCGCAAGCGCGAACGATCCGCGGGTCGCCTGGATCTCCTGGTCACCGATGAAGATCGTCACCTGGCCGTCGACCACGTAGAAGCCTTCGGCCACTTCGTGGTGCAGGTGCATCGGTCCCGCGAACCCGGCGTGGCCATCGACCTGGAAGAGTGAGTAGGCGCCGCCCGTCTCGTCCGCGGCGGCCCGGAACCGGTACAGGCCACCCAGCAGCCAGACGGCCTCACCCTCGTCGTCTCCGCGCGCGATCTGCCGCGCGTCTCGGGCCGTCATGCGGCCACCTCCTCTTTCAGGTAGGCGCGGATGAAGTCACGCAGCTCGGAGCCATCTGGCTGTTCGTGGGCGGCGACTGCGTGCAGCGCCTGCGCGCCGAGCACCTCCTCCTCCGTCCCCGAGATGCTCAGGGTGCAGTTACCGGGCAGGTCCCGGCAGTCGAAGACCTGGCGTGTCATGGCGAGCCTCCAGCGGTGTGGTGAACAACGGAAGCCTCGCGGCCACCGAGACGGCGTGCCATCCCAGCATTCTGGGATTGATAGACCGATGCCCCGACTCCGCCTGATCTCAAGTGGGTCCACCAGAGTCGACGTACCAGCCATCGGCTGACAGGGGTGCGCCGGCCCGCTCGCGCGGCGCGTAGTGATCGAAGAAAACCTTGGCGACGAGCGCTCTTCGGCTACGCACCCCGACCTTGTCGAAGATGGACTTGAGGTGGTCCTGTACGGTGTACGGCGAGAGCCACAGTTGCTTCGCGATCTCCTCGGTCGAGCGGCCCTGCAGGACGAGCTGGGTGATCTGTCGCTCGCGATCGGTGAGCCCGTAGGCCTGCACGATGAGCGGCGCGATCTCGGCGGGTCGTGCGACCTCGATGATCACCGACGTGCGGGCCTGCGATCCCGAGTCAAGCACCGAGCCATGCAGCACGAGCCAGCGCCCGGACCGGGTCTGGACGCGTAGGCGGGCCGGCTCCGATGCGGGCTTCGCCTCACTGCCGGCTGCCCGCCGCGCGGCGGCGGCCACGACGTGGACCGGTCCCGGCAGGCCCGTGGGTCCCGGCGTCGACGCCACGACGGCGAGCTCTGCCATCCAGCGCTGCGCGGAAGCGTTGACCGCCTCGGGCTCGCCACGGGCGTCGAGAAGGATCAGGCCAGGGGCCTCGTCTTCGCCGGTAGTCGGCTCGCCCACGGCAGCCAGCAGCAGCGAGCTGCGGACGGCGTGCGCCAGGTAGCCGCCGACGGACGCGACGAACTCCTGCTCCTCGGTGCTGAACTCTGGGCCACCTGTGGTTCGAAGCACGACCAGCGATGCCCAGCAGGCGCCATCGGTGGTGAAGGTGGCCCGCAGCTCGGGCCCGAAACCGAACGGCCGCAGCACCTCCCGGTAGCGCTGACTGCGCTCGGGGCGTCCGGCGGTCTCCTCGCGCAGCGTCCCGACCGGAGCAGGTCGATCCAGCAGCGATGCGAACTTGTTGACATCGGGCTGCAGGTATTCGTTGCGGCAGACGAGTGCGAAGCCATCGGCATCGAACTGATCGCTGAACTGCCGGGTCAACAGCAGCGTGGCCGGGTCCATGGTGTGGCCGCAGGCTGCGTCGAAAGGCAGGTAGCGCCCCAAGATCTGCATCGACTCGCGGTAGAGCGTCGCCGTGTCCAACTGTCGATGGGTGAGCCGGATCAGCTCGCGACGACTTCGTTCCGCGGACCAGCGTGACGGCATGTGGTCATCATGGCACGGAGGCAAGGCCCGTCCGAAACGACGATGAGGGTCCGGAGAGCAGATCGGGTGCGCTGCTCATCGTCGTCGATGGCAGGCGCTTACTAGCTAAGCGAGCAAGGGCTTGGTGGCGGGCCCGACCGGGCTCGGACCCGCGTTGCAGCGTCCTGCGGATCCCGATCGTCGGCCGCGACCAGTGGGAGCGCGCCGATCAGCAGTCGGCGTAGTGACAACCTGATCCAGAGGTAACCGAGTGGATCAGGGTCCTCAGGCGGGTGTTCCACGCTCAGACGACGGTCCTGCGACCTATGTTTTCCGGGGTGTCAATCGACCATGCTCGCCTTTCGTCTATTCACGACTCACCGTCCGCGGCACCCCACCTCGGTTCGGCTGGGCGGCGAGCGCCTCCAGACCGCCGACCAAGAGCTCGATCGTCAGACGATTGGCGTCCGTCCCCGCGGACCAATCCATGAACTGGTCCACGGCGCTCGACAGGTAGGGGAACTCGCCAGCGGACAGCCCTTCCATGGACGCCTGCTGGCGGTCGGCGTCCGGCGGAAGATCGCGTGAAGCTGCCGCCCACGTGGCGCGATTGATGGCCGGCCCGAGGACCATGCCGGTGATCACCTGCAGCAAGCGCACCGATTGGCCGGCGTCGAAGCCCGCGCTGTGGAGGGTCGCCAGCAAAGCCTCGCTCACGCGCAGGGCGGCCGGGGAGACGAACGGCCGCGAGAGCAGCAGGGCCGTCGCCGGGTGCGCCGCGACGACCGCCTGGAAGCTGGCCAGCAGCCGGCGCAGCCGGTCCTGCCAGGTGGCCGTCGCGGCAGGCGCAAGGTCCACCTGACCCAGCAGCCGCTCGGCCATCAGGTCGAGCAGGTGGGACTTGTTCCGCAGGTGCCGGTAGATGGCCATCGGTGTCACCCCGAGGGCCCCGGCGAGCCGCCGCAGGCTGACCGCCTCGATGCCACCCTCATCCGCTGCCCGCAGCGCGGCATCCACCACACGCTCCGTGGTCAGTCCGCGGTGGGCCTTGACGTCACGAGCCATGCTGGCTAGTCTACGCCGTACACATTGGTCTACGCCGTAGACACTCACACGTTGGCCTGACAGCGTACCCGTGCGACGCCGCGGCCGTGGCGCTGTGGGCCAGGTGGAGTGGCTTGGCTGCCGAGATCGATCGGCTGAGAGGCGAACAGTGACGGACTCACAGCAGACGAGCTGTCGAAGGGGGCGACTTGAGCAGAGGCGTGGGAGCGGGGGCGCATGGCGTGGGGAGGCAGAGATGAATAGGTTTGGAACCGCTGGGGCCCTGTGGCTCGTAGCGGCCGGACTCGCGATCGCGATCACGCTCATCTTCAGGGTCGATGCGGTCCAGTGGGTGGTCACCATGGCGATTGGCGTGGTCGCCGGCGTCCTGGGTCTGTGGCTGCTTGCGCGCCCGAGTGACCTGGTCGGGTCCGCGTCGAACGTCGTCGCCGTGGTGTGGACCGTCCTCTATGCCGTCCTCACCGTGCAGCAGGCTGACGAGCTTGCGGCATGGACGACGGACGTCTTCCTGATCGTGCTGGGTGCGGCCGCCGGAGTCGCGGCATACCGCGCGGCAGCGAGAGCGAAGACCCGAGGAACGATCTCCTGACCACTCTTGGCGAGATACACCGATCGCGACGCTCCGGCAAGAAGGAACGCCGATGACCGGGACGAGCGACTCGACACACCTCCGCCTTCCGCCGACGGTTCGAGTCGCGGCGTTCCTGTTCCTGTTCCACGGTGTTGCTTTCGGCGCCTCGGTGCCCTTCGTGCTGGCGCATCTCGACCGCCATGGCGAGTTGCCGATGACGTTCGGGTTCCGGTCGATGGCCGGCCCCTTCGAACAGCTCGGACCGGAGGCGTTCTCCGCTCTTGGCTGGGTCTTCGTCGGGGTCTGTGCGGCCGACGTCATCGCCGGCCTCGGGCTCTGGCGAGGCCGTCGATGGGGAGCCAGGCTGGGGCTCGCTACGTCGCCGGTGGCGTTTGCGCTCGGCGTGGGGTTCGGTCTGCCCCTCGTGCTCGTCGGCGTGCCAGTCCGCGCGGCCCTCGTTCTGGCGGGTCGCCGAAGTCTGGGCTGACGTGCTCGCAGCTGGCGTGTCCGTGCGCGAACCTGAGTTCCCCGTCGCCAAGGCCGAGGACCTCATCCGGGCGATTCGCGACGCGCTGAGGGAGTAACAGCCGAATTGGGCGACGGGGTGGGTGTGCTTGTGGCTGAGGAGGTCTCGCTCATCTGGGCTCCAGGCCGGGACGACGAAGCCACTCGGCGGCTCGTCCTACCGATCATCGCGGGGATCGCAGCGGCCATCCTCATCGGTCAGTGCTCCACGGTTCTTCGCTGGCCATCCGGCGCCGGCGGCCAGTGCGAGCGAGTCCGCGATCGGAGCGGTCTGACCGAAATAGAGGAGCAACCGACCGATTCGGCAGCTGCCGGGCAGCTTGCTCACTTGACAAGCAAGGGCTTGGCGGGCCCGACCGGATTCGAACCGGCGATCTCCAGCGTGACAGGCTGGCATGTTTGGCCACTACACCACGGGCCCGCGGGAGTGACGGTGGCCGAGGATAGCACAGGGTCCGGGCACCTTCAGATGCCGGGCCGGGCCCTCACCTCCCCCACCAGGCGGGCCCCAGCGATGCCATAGCAGGCGGCCACGAGGAGTGCGGCGACCCCTGAGCCGATGAGGGCAGGCGCGGCTTCCGGCTGCGTGACAGCGGAGACGATGGCGGCCGCGGCGAGCGTCAGCAACGCGGTCGCGAGGAACGCGGCGAGTAGGATGGCGGCGCTGTGGCCCCAGCTCGCCGTCCGCAGC
>Ga0136619_10000091_pt1 | contig 29928 bp, 28 predicted proteins | sample AntDrymUQ3532106_2_FD_104807 | JGI IMG/M metagenome (GOLD analysis project Ga0136619, IMG submission 104807) | Polar desert sand microbial communities from Dry Valleys, Antarctica - metaG UQ353 (21.06) | ecosystem: Environmental > Terrestrial > Soil > Desert | place: Antarctica: Dry Valley...
CGGGTTCGGCAATCCGCACAACTTCCGGCTTCGCGGCCCGGGGGTTAACCGTGCGACCGGCGTCGATTTCGCCGGCAGGCGCGTGTGGACGGTGACGCTGCGCCCGGGTTTGTACCGGTTCCTGTGCGACCCGCATGAGCTCGCGATGCACGGCAGCTTCCGCGTGACTGCCTGATTCTGCGGCCTATCAGGGGCTGCTCATGAGCAGCGGTAGAAGCCTGCTCTGCAGTCACATTTATCAACCCCCGCTTTACCTAGGAGGTTCAAGGGCGGTACTGGCACCTGTAAGCGGGCACACGCGGCAACGCGTCTCCTGTGTCGAGACCGGGCATGCTTAGGCTCACTCGTAGCGCAGCGCGTCCGTAACTCGCATCGCGGCGGCGCGCCGGCCCAGCGGTGCTGCGATAGCTAGCACGAGCGCGATCACGGCGGGAGCGAGCAGAGCCAGCCACCACCAGGCCGGGTAGGCGAACTCGTCCGCCGAGTCGTTGGCCTCGATGACACCACGGAAAAGCGCGAGGCCAAGAGGGATGCCGATCGCGACGGCAACCCCGGCGAGCATGCCCTGGGCGGTGAGAAAATCTATGACGCCGCACGCGAGCCCAAAACAATCTGGAATGTTCCCGCCTCCGCGCATACGGGCGGCATCGAAGCAGAGCCCGTCGAGTACGAGCGACGCGTGATCGCGTTCTTCGACGGCGTGCTTCTCGGCGGCGAGTGACCCATGAACACGGTCGATGTCCGCCATCCGAGTCTGCCTGCGTTGCTCGACGGGGACCGGCCCGCACAGTCTCGGGCTGTCGCGCTGGCCGCTCTCTTTCGCTGCCCCGCTTCTGCGGTAGAGGAGACGAAGACCGAGGCAATCTCCGGATAAGAAATTCTGGGAAGAGAGCGGCGGACTTCTTTCCCGCGGGTCGGAGGTTCGAATTCTCGCGGGCGCATGAAAAGCCCTGCAAGTTCCAGGGGCAGGAGGCGCCCGTCGTCTTCTTCTCGATGGCCTCCTCGCGAGGGGAGGACGCGCGCCGCGCGGGATCGACTTCCTCATGTCGCGGAACCGGCTGAACGTCGCCGTCTCGCGGGCGCAGTGCCTCGCCTACCTCGTATGCGCGCCGACGCTGCTCGACGTGTCGGCGAAGACGGTCGAGCACATGCGCCTGGCGACCGCGCACTGCCGCTTCGTTGAGCTCGCTTTCGCTGTCACTCCTGGACAGGAGTAACGCGAACACGCTCGAGAGCCGCGGCTACGATCGACTTCTTCCGTGAGCCGCTTTCGAGTGCCAGGACCGCCGTTCGTTCGCTTCGTTCTGCGCCGCGCGGGCGCTCTCGTTCTCCTCTGCCTCGGCATCACGCTCGTCGCATTCGCATTGACGCAACTCGTGCCGAGCGACCCTGTCGCAGCCAATCTCGGCGAGCAGGCTGCCGCCGACCCCGCGGCGGTCGCGGCTTTCGAGGAGCGCTACGGGCTCGACGACCCGGTGCCTCTCCAGTACTGGCACTACCTGACGAACCTGCTCCAGGGTGATCTCGGGGAGTCGCTCCAAGATCACCAGCCCGTTCGCGAGAACCTCGCGAGATATGCGCCGGCGACCGCGGAGCTGGCGATCTTCTCGACGCTCATCGCGGTGCCCTTCGGCATCGCGTTCGGCGTCGCCGCCGCGGTTCGACGCAACAGGTTCACCGACCATGCCCTGCGGGTCGTTTCGCTCGGCGGCATCTCCATGCCGACCTTCTGGATCGCCCTCGTCGCGCTCTACGTGTTCTTCTTCCGGCTGGGTTGGTTCCCGGGCGGAGACCGGCTCGACCCGGGCGTACTCGAACCGCCTCACAAGACCGGGATGTACATCGTCGACGCACTCCTGGCCGGACAGTGGAGCACCGCCTGGAACGCCCTCCACCACTTGATGCTGCCGGCCCTCGTGCTTGCGGCGTACAACATCGGACTGCTCACCCGTTACACACGCTCTGCGGTGCTCGAGGTGATCGGCAACGACTACGTGCGCGCCGCCCGCGCCAAGGGCCTTCCCGAGCACGACGTGCTGACACGCTATGTCCTCCGAGCTGCACTTCCCTCGATCGTGACCGTCATCGGACTGGTCTTCGCGAACGTCCTGACCGGGACCGTGCTCGTCGAAACGATTTTCGCCTGGCCCGGCATCGGTCAGTACGCGTACCGCAGCGCCGTGACGCTCGACCTCCCCGCGATCATGGGTGTCAGCCTCTTCGTCGCGCTCGTCTACGTGGTGGTGAACTTCGTCGTCGACGTGCTCTACGGCGTCATCGATCCTCGGATTCGCGTGACATGAGCACCACTGTCGCGCCGGAAGCACCACTCCGGAGGCAAGCGTGGGGCAGCTGGTTCCCGCCGGCACTGCGGCAGCCGCTTGCGATCGTGGGCGTGAGCCTGGCGGTTCTCTGGTTCCTCGTAGCCGTCTTCGCGCCGCTCGTCGCGCCGTACGACCCGCTCGAGCAGGCGTTCATGCCCTTCGAGTCGCCGTCGGGCGACCACCTCTTCGGCACCGACGAGCTAGGGCGTGACGTGTTCTCTCGCGTGGTCTACGGAGCTCGTATCTCGCTACCGCTCGGGGTCCTCCTCGTCGTCCTCGCCTCGACGATCGGCGGGACTCTGGGCGCCCTCGCCGGCTACTTCCGTGGCTGGGCGGACGGAGCCGTCATGCGCACGGCAGATCTGGTGTTCGCGTTCCCCGCGATCATCCTCGCGATGGTCGTGACTGCCGCGCTCGGGCGCGGGCTCACAAACGCCGTTCTCGCGCTCGTGATCGTCGCGTGGCCGTCGTACGCCCGCGTCGTGCGCAGCCTCGTTCTCTCGGTCGGCGATTCCGAGTACGTCTGGGCGACGCGACTCATGGGAAGCTCGGCTCGTCGCGCACTGCTCCGTGAAGTGCTACCGAACGTCGTCGGGCCGGTCCTGGTGCTCGCCACCCTCGACGTGGGCAATGCGATCCTGCTCCTCTCCGGGCTGTCCTTCCTCGGTCTCGGCGCACAGCCACCCGCCGCCGAGTGGGGCTCGATGGTGGCTACCGGCACCCAGTACTTCCAGTTCTGGTGGATGGGCACGTTTCCGGGCCTCGCGATCTTCACGGCCGTGCTTGCGTTCAACTTCGTCGGCGACAGCCTGCGCGACGTGTTCGACCCGCGAACTGCGCGCGAGTCGAGGGAGCGAATGTGACCCCGATCCTCGACGTAAACCGGTTGCGTGTCCGACTGCCGACGCCCGACGGGCCCGCCACGGTCGTGGACGGGATCGACTACCGCGTCGAGCCGGGCGAGGTCTTCGGCATCGCCGGTGAGAGCGGGAGCGGAAAGACGATGTCGGTGCTCGCGCTGATGGGCCTGCTGCCGCAGGGTGCCGCGGTCGAAGGCCAGGCGGTCTTCGAGGGCCAGGATCTTCTGCATCTCCCTCCGAGCAAGCTCCGCCGAATTTGCGGCCGTGAGCTCGCGATGGTCTTCCAGGACCCCATGACGTCGTTGCACCCGATGCTGTCCATCGGGACTCAGCTCACCGAGCACGTCCGCCAGCATCTCGGCCTCGGACGGAGAGCCGCTGCCGAGCTGGCCGTCGAAACGCTGCGTGAGGTACGGATCCCGGATCCGGAGAGTGCGCTAAACGCGTTCCCGCACCAGTTCTCGGGCGGGATGCGTCAACGAATCGCCATTGCCGTCGCGCTCGCCTGCCGGCCCAAGCTGCTCATTGCGGACGAGCCCACGACGGCGCTGGACGTGACGGTTCAAGCTGGGATCATTCGACTGCTCGACCGCCTGCGTACCGAGTCGGGTCTCACGATCGTGCTCATCACGCACGACCTGGGCGTCCTCTCCTCGATCGCCGATCGCGTCTCGGTCTTCTACGCCGGCCGGGTGGTCGAGGCGGGGACGCGGATCGACGTCCTCGGTCACCCGCGACACCCCTACACGCGTGCGCTCCTGGACGCGCTGCCTCACCCGGAAGCCACCGCGACGCCGCTCATCGCGATCCACGGCGCCCCGCCCACGCCGCGTCGGATTCCGCCCGGCTGCGCGTTCCATCCACGCTGCAGCTACGTGCAAGCGTCGTGCAGAGAGGCAATCCCGCCGCTGGTCCCGGTGAACGGGCGCGCGCTCGCGTGCCCGGTCGATCCTCTGCGCGTCGGAATCCCCGGTTGAGCGCCCTCGAACTGACCGACGTCGTCGTGGAGTACGAGCGTCGCGGGCTCGAACCGGTGCGCGCGGTCGCGGGCGCGAGCCTCGAGGTTGAACGTGGGGCGATCGTCGGTCTGGTCGGGGAATCCGGCTGTGGCAAGTCCACGCTCGCGCGTGCAGCGGTCGGGATGGTGGCACCTCGCTCGGGCACGGTCAGCTTCGAGGGGCGAGAGGTCAAGCCGTTGACGCGCGGAGCTCGCCCTCATGAGCTCGTGCGACTGCAGATGGTCTTCCAGAATCCGTTCTCCTCTCTCAATCCGCGACGAAGGGTCGGGGAGCAGATAGGCGATGCGCTCGCGGTTCTCGGCCTTGCCTCGCGACCGCAGCGGGCGGGCCGGATCGCCGAGCTCCTCGAACAGGTGGGGCTCCCTCAGGCCGCGGCCCGCGGGTATCCGCACGAGTTCTCGGGCGGCCAGCGGCAGCGCATCGCGATCGCGCGCGCGCTTGCCGCAAGCCCGTCCGTGATCGTTCTCGACGAGCCGCTGGCTTCGCTCGACGCTTCGGCGCAGGCGCAGATCGCGAACCTCCTTGTCGAGCTCGCGCGCGAGCTCGAGGTCGGGCTTCTGCTCATCTCGCACGACCTCGCCATCGTCCGCCATGTGGCCGACACCGTCGCGGTCATGTACCTGGGCTTGATCGCCGAGACCGCGCCGACCAGCGAGCTGTGGGCGATGCCTCTGCACCCCTACAGCGAGGCGCTGATCGCCGCCGTCCCCCACGCCGACGGTTCCGGGACGATGCCCGAAGCGCTGCCGGGCGAGGTGCCGGATCCGTCGCGGCCGCCGCCGGGATGTCGCTTTCACCCACGCTGCCCCTACGCGTTCGATCGCTGCCCGTCGGAGGAGCCCGCCCTTGTCGCGCTCGCGCCGGCCCGTTCGGCGGCATGCTGGCTCCAGCAGCCGGGTGCCACGCTCGCGACGCCTGCGGTCAAGTCTGCTTCGAGGCTCGCGAGTACGAGATCCGCGGAGTAGGCTGAAAGCCCATTCCCCGAGGCAAGGAGACACTCATGCGATTAGGCGTCCGTAGGGCAAGCCTCGCGGTTGGCGTCACGCTCGTCGCCGCAGCGACTGCCTTCTTGAGCGCCTCGGCTTGGTCTGCCGAGGCACAGACCGAGACGCTCGTCGTCGACCGCTCGTTCGAGATCAGGACGTCCGACCCACAACGAGCGTTCGAGCCGACTGCGTCCATCGTGGATCGCGCGATCTACGACACGCTGCTCACCTTCAAGGGCGCCGATGTCTCGCGTCCGCTTCCGATGGCAGCTCAGAACTTCCGAGCGTCGAAGGATGCGAGGACCTACACCTTCCAGCTCAGGCGCGACATCCGGTTCGCCGACGGCACTCCCATGACGGCGGCCGACGTCGTCTTCTCGTTCCGGCGACTCATCAACCTCAAGGGCAACCCGTCGTTCCTGCTCGCGGGGGTGAAGGTCTCCGCGCGTGGCAAGTACACGGTCGTGCTCCGCTCGGCGACGCCCAACACGGCGCTCCCCGCGATCGTGGCCAACACGTCGCTCGGGATCGTCAATTCGAAGCTCGCGAAGAGGAACGGTGCGACGGACGCGGCGAACGCCGCCAAGGCCGACAAGGCGGAGAAGTGGTTCAACTCCGCGGCATCTCGCGGTGCCGGAAGCGGGCCGTACCTGCTCAGGCAGTACAGCACGACGTCGCAGATCGTCCTCGATCAGAACTCGCGCTACTGGGGACAGAAGCCTGCGTTCGAGCGGGTCGTGATCCGCAACATGGTCTCCGCGACCCAGTTCATCAACGTCCAGCGCGGCACGCACGAGGTCGCGATCGACCTCTCCGCACAGCACGCGCAGTCGTTGCGAAACAACAGCCGCGTCGCTGTGAAGACGCAGCCCTCCACGTGGGTGTTCTGGCTGTTCGCGAACAACAACCCGGATATCTCCGCTGCGACGCCCAACAAGCGGTTCCAGTCGGCGGTGCGCTATGCGCTCGACTACCCATCCTTCGTGTCGCTTGCGGGCCCCGGTGCGATCCAAGCCCGAGGGATCATCCCGTCCATGTTCCTGGGCTCGTTGCCCGCGCGATCGGCTGTCAGCCGAAACCTCACCAGGGCGAGGAGCGACCTCGCCGCCTCGGGAGTGGGCGACCAGACGTTCACCGTCGAGTACCCCAGCGACCTGACCATCAACGGTGTCGCCTTCGCCACCCTCGCGCAGCGCGTCCAGGCGAACCTGCAGGACATCGGGCTGAAGGTCGAGCTGGCCGGCGCGCCCGTCGGCACGTGGCTCGACAAGTACCGAAACGGCACGATGGCGTTCGGCCTGTCTCTCTGGGGGCCGGACTACCCCGACCCGGCGGACTACCTCGCCTTCATGCCGGGCGAGCTCGTCGGCACGCGGGTCGGGTGGCCGAAGGGCTCCGACCAGGCGCTCGAACGTCTTGCCGCAAGAGCCCGGGTCACGACCAGCGATGCTGCCCGCGCGCCCATCTACCGACAGATCCAGGAGCGGCTCAATCAGACGGGTCCGTACTTCCCGCTGATCCAGCCGACGCAGGTCTTCGCGTCGACGAAGGATCTTCGCGGGGCGGTCTTCAACCCGCTCTACTCGATCGACGTCCGCCTGGCGCGGCCGGCGGGCTAGTCCGAAGCGTGCTTCGAAGCGGGACGGCCGACCGGTCGGCCGTCCCGCTCACACGTTGACGATGAGGTTGGACGGGAAGCCGTTCAGCTTCCTCCCGCTCTCCGGCTCGCAGACCACGACGTCCTCGATCCGAACGCCGAAGCGACCGTCCACGAGGATCGACGGCTCGTCGGTGAACGTCATGCCCGCCTCGAGCACCGTCTCCTCCTCCTCGGAGACGAACGGGCGCTCGTGGACGTCCAGGCCGATGCCGTGACCCATGCGGTGCTTGAAGTGAGGCCCGTGGCCTCCGTCCTCGATCGGCTGTCGGCAGGCGCGGTTGACCTCACTCGCGAGCACTCCCGGACGGAGAGCCGCGCGGCCGGCTTCCTGTGCGGCCAGAACGAGATCGTAGGCCTCGCGCACCTCCGCGCCCGGCTCCCCGACACACACCGTGCGGCCGAAGTCCGAGCAGTACCCGTCGACGACCGCGCCGAAGTCGAACATCACGACGTCGCCCTCCTCGATGGGCTCGCTGTGGCTCTCGTCGGCCGAGTTCTTGCCGCCCACGAAGCTCGTGAAGACGTGCGTGGTGAACGACGGCACGCGCGAGCCGAGCAGCCGCATCGAGTGCTCCAGCTCTTCGACGAGCTCCAGCATCGTCGCGCCGGGCTGAACCTTGGGCGCGACCACGGCGATCGCGTCGTCGCACACGCAGCAGGCGCGCTCCATGACCTCGAGCTCCTCGGCTGACTTCGTCCGCCGAAGCTCGTTCACGAGCGCCGAGCCGGTGACGACGGTGTCGGGCTCGACCGCGTCGGTGAGGTGGAGCAGCGTCTCGGCCCAGATCCGGTCGCCGACCGCGAGCATTTTGACGTCGCCCATGCCGACTGCCGCGGCCTCGAACAGCGCGGCCCCGTCATCGCGCTCCGAGACGACGACGACCTCACCCGGCAGCTTTCCGGCGAGGTCGAACAGGGTCATCATCCGCGGCAGGACGAACACGGGATCGCGATCGGGTCGGAAGAACGCGCCAGCCACCCAGCCGTGCGCGTACTGCGACTGGCCGAAGGTCGGGATGGGCCGCTCGACGCCGGTGAGGTACTCGAGATCCGAGGACGGCTGGAGGAAGAGGAGATCCACTCCGGCCTCGCCCATGCGCTCCGCGAGTCGTCGTCGCCGCTCCGAATAGTCGAACACCGTCGCGAGTCTAGGCGCATGAGCACGAGGTGCGAGACTGCAGCCGTGGCCGAGATGACGATCTACGACCTGCGGGTCACGGTCGAGCGGATCGAGGGCCGTTCGGTCTGCGGCCTCCGCCCGGGGGATTACTTCGAGGTCACGGAGTCGAGCCGCGTGCGAATCCCTCCGGACCGCCACTTCTGCCTGTACGCGTTGTCGGCGGTGATTCCCCTCCTCCCCGCGAAGCAGCGCAAGCTCCCCGACGAGGACTGGCTCGAGCAGGAGACCCTCGTCGCCTGCCCGGACGCGGAGGAGCGGCTGATCATGAGGATCGAGCGGATCGGGGAGCGGACGATGCGCTCCGAGGAGCTGACCTGACGTCCGACGACGCTCGCCCTCTTGCGCGGGAGGTGTCGATCGCCTTTCAGTCCGACAAGCAGCCCGAGGAGTACCGGGAGCTCGCCGAGCTTGCCGAGCGCAGCGGCTTCGATGTCGTCTCGGTCTACAACGACCTCTTCTTCCAGCCGGCGATCTACCCGCTCCTGCTGATGGCGCAGGTGACCGAGCGGGTGCGCCTAGGCCCCGCGGCATTGAACCCCTACACCCTCCATCCGGTCGAGATCGCGGGTCAGATCGCGGTCCTAGACGCGCTCTCGTCGGGCCGCGCCTATCTCGGGCTCGTCCAGGGCAGCTGGCTGGACGCACTCGGGATCGAGCCGAGTCGCCCGCTCACGACGATCCGCGAGGCGGTCGAGGTCATTCGGCGGCTCCTCGCGGGCGACGACTCCGGTTTCGAAGGAGAGAGGTTCTCGCTCGCGCCGGGCGCCCGCCTCCGGTACGAACCGATCCGGGCTGACGTGCCGTTGCTGATCGGAACATGGGGAAAGCGCGTCGCAGTCTATGCCGGCGAGGTGGCATCGGAGCTCAAGATCGGCGGCACCGCGAACCCCGACCTCGTGCCGGTCATGCGATCGCGAGTCGGCAACGACCGAGTGCGCATCGTCGTGGGCGCGGTTACGGTGGTCGACGAGGATGCAGAAGCGGCGCGCCAGCTCGCCCGGGAGGAGGCCGCGCTCTACTTCCCGGTCGTCGCGGGACTCGATCCGACCCTCGAGGTCCCGGCAGGCCTGGTGGAGGAGGTCCGGCGGCTGGTGGACGCCCGAGAGCGAAAGGCTGCCGCGAAACTCATCCCGGACTCCCTGCTCGACAAGCTGGCGTTCGCAGGCACTCCGGAGGACGTGACGCGACAGGCGGCCGCGCTCTACGAGGCCGGAGCGGCGCGGGTCGAGTTCGGAACGCCGCACGGTCTGACACCCCGCCGCGGGGTCGAGCTCCTCGCCGAGCGCGTCGTACCGTTGCTCCGATAGCAGACCGCGTCAGATGACGGCCGACTCGTTCGCGAGGTCTCCCGCGGCGAACCGGTCGGGTCGGAGATGCGCGAAGGTCTCGCCGGGCGGCTCCTCCATGACCATGGCCGCGACGCCACGACCGATCTCGGGAGCCATCATGAAGCCGTGGCCGCTGAACCCGGCCGCGACGTACAGACCTTCGTGTCCCGGTACCGGGCCGACGATCGCCTGGCGATCGGGCGTCACGTCGTAGACGCCCCTCACCAGCAACGGCAGGGCCACGTACTCGAAGCGGGGGAACAGATCGACCGCCGCTTCCCGCACGCGGCTTCGCATGACGTCGGCAGCGCGGTCGTCGGCGTCGCTTGAGCTGAGATCGCTCGCGAGCACGCGCCCGTCGGCGAGCTGCTTGGCCGCCAGGCGGCGATCCAGGGCGATGACGAGCGGATCCAGCAGGCGCTCGGCGATCGGCTCGCTGAAGAAGAGCCACCTGTTCTCCGCGACGATCGGCACCTGGATGCCGAGCGGGCGGAGGAGCCCCGGCGTCTCGACAGCCGCGGCGATAACCACCTGACCGGCTTCGGCGTCCGTCCCGTCCCCGAGTCTCAGTCGCCAGCCGGAGCCGACGGGCTCGATGCTCCGGACGTCTGCGTGTGCGATCACGACGCTCGAGCGAGTGGCCGCCTCCGCGAACGCTTCGATGACCGACTGGGGCCGGTCGAAGTACCCGTCCTCTTGACAGAAGCTCGCGCCAGCGACTCCAGCGACCTCGAGCTCAGGGACGAGCTCGCCGAGCTCTTCAGCGTCGACGGCGCGCGAAGGAACGCCTGCCGCGTTCTGGGTCGCGACGTCCTCGCGGAGCCGCTCGAACGTGTCTGACTCGTGCGCGACGAAGGCGTAGCCGCAAGGACGGAAGCCCGGATTGACGCGCGGGCTCAGCCGCTCTTCGATCTGCAAGTAGAACGCGAGGGAATCGCGGGCCATCAAGCAGTTGAGCCGAGTGCTCCACTGCTGGCGAACTCCGCCTGGCTGAACCCCGGACGCTCCGGCGCCGATCCCCTTCCGCTCGTACACGACGATGCTCCCGGGACCGCGCTCCCCAAGATGAAACGCGATCGAGAGGCCCGTGACCCCGGCCCCGACGATCGCGACGTCGCTGGCGGTCATCGGAAGTCCATGCAGCGCTCAGCAATAGAGGCACGCGGGCGGCGGAAGCCACGTGAAATCAGACTGCCACCACTTCCGCGGTGAGCGCATAGGCGATGGCCTGCTGCAGCGTCATGGCGCGTCCTTGCGCCCCACGCTTCCGCCTGCGAGTCGGCGTCGAGCGCTCTTCCCGTCTCGTCTCGGAACAGTTCACGCACCTGCCGGTTTTCCTCGAGAGTTGCGGCGGAGACCGCAGCCAGCTCCTGGATCCAGTACTGGAACTGCTGCTGTAGGGCTCGTTCACGTCCTTCCGTCAAGCTCGTCCGGAGAAAGAACTCGGCTTCGTCGATCTTCCCGCCGAGGACTTCACGGCGTTCGTGTTGCCCGGATGAGAGGCAACGAGCGTGTGCGGATTTCCGTTTCTGTTCATGTGAATGAGTATGCCGCCGGGGACCGCGCCGCCATTAACTGCCTCAGGATGCTCTTGGAGTTCCGGACCCGAAAATCTTGCGGCTTCATCGCGGAGAGTTGTCGATGCAAGCAACTCCAGACGCGACTTCTCAGATAAGAAAATCGCAAGCGCGACGTCGGGATTTGGCTTAACCACGTGGTTGATCGGCGTTTTTGTAAATAAAGCGGCGGACTTCTAATCCGCGGGTCGGAGGTTCGAATCCTCCCGGGCGCATCGAATCGCCAGCGGTCGAACGAAAGAGCGACTCACTCTGCCCACCTCGGTCGCGCGATCCGGCCGAGTGGAGGGCGTTCAAGGCTCCGGCAGGTTGCGCGCCGGGCTTCGCTCGAGTCAGCGCAGAGCTACCGCCGCACCAGTCTCGGCGGAGCGGTGGAGCGCCTCGAGCGTCCGTGCCTGCGCGACCGCGTCGTCGCGGCCGAGCAGGAGTGGCGCCTCGCCGCGGATTGCGTCGGCCAAATTTTCCATCTCGAGTCGGTACGAGTCGACGGGCTCGAGCTCGATCCGCTCGACCTCGCCTTCGCGGCGCAGCTCGATCACGGGTGTCCGGCAATGCCACGGGTCGTCGAGGAAGAGCGATCCTTCGGTGCCGACCACCTCGAGCTCGTCGCGGTTCGGAAGGGCTGTGCCGCAATCGAACTGGGCGAAGACGTCCCCGGGGAAGCGCATTGCGCCGACGAAGACCCAGTCGGTCCCGGTCGGCCCCACGTATGCCTGTCCGAACACGCTCTCGGGCTCGCCTGCGATGAGCCTCGATCCGCTCACGCAGTAGCAGCCGACGTCCATCAGGCTGCCGCCTTCGACGTCGGCGCGCAAGCGGATGTTCTCCGCGTCGTAGAGGGAGTAGCTGAAGGTGCAGCGGACCAGCCGCAGGTCGCCGATTGCGCCTTCACGAACGAGATCGACTAGCCGCTTCGTCTGCGGGTTGTGCCGGTACATGAACGCCTCCGAGAGCAGGTGTCCCGCCCGTTCGGCTGCGTCGAACGCGCGCTCGACGTCCGCGGTGTGGCGGGTCATCGGCTTCTCGCAAAGGACATGCTTGCCCGCCTCGACGGCTCTGATCGACCACTCGCAGTGCATGGTGTTGGGAAGCGAGATGTAGACGGCCTCGACGTCCGGATCCGCGAGGAGCGCGTCATAGGAGCCGTAGGCTCGCTCGATGTCCCACTCGCGCGCGTATGCGTCTGCCTTGGTCTGGTCACGGCTCGCGACGGCGATCAGCTCGACCTTGTCCGAGGCGCGGGCGCCGGGGATCAGGAGGCGGTTGATGTCGGCCGTCGACAGGATGCCGAAGCGAACTAGCCCCACGATGCCTCCGTCATGGGTCGCAGCGCCGTCTCGAGGATGCGGTGGTTGCGGGGACGCGTGAGCAGGAAGAGGACGACCGCCGCGACGTCGTCGCCCGACATCATCCCTGCCAGCACTTCGTGCGGGCGACCGTATCCGTCAGCCAGTGCGAAGTCCGTCGCGACGCCTCCAGGACAGACGTTGGTGCAGCGGACGCCGTGCTCGCGCAGCTCGTGGTCGAGCGCGCGCGTGAGACCGACCTGGCCGAACTTCGAGGCGCAGTAGACGGCCTCTCCGGGGAGTCCGCGACGGCCTGCCTCCGAGGCGATCGTGACGATGTCACCTTCCGGGCTCGCAACCAGGTGTGGGACACACGCCCGGATCGCGTAGATCGTCCCCTTCAGATTGACGTCGATCATCTCCTCGATGTGCTCGACAGGGGTGTCTGTGAGCGTGTGGTACGAGCCGACACCGGCGTTCGCGACGCAGATGTCGAGTCGGCCGAAGCGTTCGACGGTGTCCGCAACTGCCGCTTCGACCTGATCGAGATGTCGAACGTCACAGGTGAGACCGAGCGCGTTCGGGAGTCCGAGGTCGTCACCGCTCCGCGAAGCGAGCCCTAGTGCCACGCCTTCGTTCGAAAGGGCCCGCGCGATGGCGGCGCCGATACCACGACTCGCGCCGGTAACGATGGCGACCTTCCCCCGCAGATCCGTCATACGTCCTCCACTCCTCGTAGGGCGGGATGCAGCGCGCGAAAGCGAGAGTAACCCGCCTCGTACGCAGACGCCCACTCGGGGTTTGGCTCGACCATCTCGCCGGCTCGTACGCACGCCCCAACTGCGTCACGCGCGTTTGCGAAGACGCCGTCTGCCACCCCCGCGAGGAGCGCCGCACCGTACGCGGACCCTTCCTCGACGACGGTGAGCTCGAGCGGAAGGCCGAGCGTGGAGGCGACGATCTCCAACCAGAGACGGCTGCGCGCACCGCCTCCCGAAACGCGGCCTTTCAGAGGCTCGACGCCCAATTCCCGCAGGAGCTCGAGGGAGTCGCGCAGCCCGTAGGCCACGCCCTCGAGCACGGCGCGGACGAGAGCTCCGCGGTCGTGGCGAAGGGAGAGGCCTGTGAATGAGCCGCGCGCATCCGGGTCGACGTGCGGGGTTCGCTCGCCTTGCAGGTAGGGGAGGAACGTCAAGCCTTCCGCTCCCGGGTCCCAGCGGCTCGCTTCCGCCGTCAGCTCGTCAAACGACGATACCGGCGCGAAGGTGTCGCGGAGCCAGCGCAACGAGCCTGCGGCGTTGAGCATCACTCCCATTGCCTCCCAGGTGTCCGGCACGGCATGGCAGAACGCATGCACGCGCGCGCGGGAGTCGTGGGCGTAGGCGTGGAGGGGCGCAAACACGACACCCGATGTACCGAGGACGATCGAGACCGTGCCAGGGTCGACGACACCGACCCCGAGCGCCGCCGCCTGCTGATCCCCCGCACCTGCGATCTCGGTCGACTCGTAGACCGGAGGGAGCCACTCGTGCGGCAGTTCGAGCGCGGACAGGACTTCGTCGCTCCAGCGCCGGTGCGCGACGTCGAAGAGGAGCGTTCCGGACGCGTCCGCGACGTCGATCGCCCACTCCCCAGTGAGGCGAAGACGCACATAGTCCTTCGGGAGCACGATCCGGCGGATGCGCGAGTAGACCTCGGGCTCGTGGCGGCGCAGCCAGAGCAGCTTCGGAGCGGTGAAGCCCGGGATGGCCCGGTTGCCAGTGAGTGATATGAGACGCTCGAGACCGACACGGTCTTCGATCTCGGTGCACTCGGTTCCGGTGCGCTGGTCGTTCCAGAGGATGGCGGGCCGGAGGACCCGGTCGTGCTCGTCGAGACAGACCAGTCCGTGCATCTGGCCGGAAAGGCCGATTCGGGATTCGTCCACGCCGAGATGGGCGAGCGCTCGCTTGCTCGCGCGGAGCCAGTCCTCGGGATCTTGCTCCGACCAGCCGGGACGGGGCGTCTGCAGCGGATACCCCTCCGTCGCCGACGACACGACTTTGCCCTCCAGAGTTATCGCGATCGCCTTGACGCCGGTCGTCCCGACGTCGAGGCCGACGAGGAGGCTCATCGGCCGGTTTCCGGCGGATGAGCGTGGAGGGGTGTGGGGAACGGGGAGGTTTCCCACGCTTTCAGGAAGAAGGGGGTTCGCGGGGGAAACATGGTTTCCCCCGCGAACGGGGAGCCGAAGGCGAGCGTTCGTCACTCCCCGCCGAGCGCGGTATAGACGAGCTCGTACGCTCGCACCGCGTCTTTGCGCAGCTGCGCCTCTCGCAGTGCCGCGTCGTCGATTCTCCCGGCGACAGAATCGATGAAACGCCAGTGCAGGACGCTTCGTTTCACGGCAGCGACCGCGTCCTCCGTGTACGGGTACAGGTCGAAGCCGAGTCGTTCGCCGTTCTCCCCGTACCCGGCCCGACGGAGCTCGACGGCCAGCTCAAGTGTCTCCATGAACGCGGTTGCGCCGACCATGTTGTCGTCGTCGAAGGTTCCCCAGCCCGAGTTCGCATGCTGGTGGCCGAGCAAGCCTTCTGCCGCGAGCATCGCCGCGTACTCGCCCAGGCTCTCGCCGTTCATGAGCAGGTGCTGCCAGTCCATGTTGACCTTGACGTTGTCGAGGCCCTGAGCGCGAAGCTTGTGGATCACATGCAGCGTCATCCCGATGTTCCGCATCAGGATCTTCATCGCCGGCTCCGAGTTCTTGTGCTCGAGGAAGAGGTAGATCCCGTGGTCTCTGCACCGCTCGGCCGCCTGCCCGATCCCGTCCACGAGCCATGCCCACGACTCGGCGTACGGGGTCTGAAACGGATAGTTGTAACCCTCGATTCCCGGCCAGATGATGAAGTGGGCGCCGAGCTCGCCGGAGAAGTCGATCGCGTCGAGCGTTCGCTTCACCGCCTCGTTGCGCGTGGCCGGGTCCGGGGACACCAGGCCGCCCTTGGCGAACCGCGCATCGAGATGGAGCCCGGTCGCGAGGCAGTAGATGTCGTGTCCGTCGAGCGCTCCCCGCACCTCGTCGAGGTTCTCCGCGTTCAGCTCCTGCGGATAGTGGAACTCGTAGCCGTCGATCATGTCTTCGAGCCCCTCGACGGCTCGCCGCACGCGCTCGGCAGTCGTCTCGCCCGCTCGTTCGGGCTTGTAGCCGCCCGGCACGAAGCGGGTGACCATGGATCCGAGCGCCCAGATTCCGAGCGAGGTCTTCATGTCGTGCCTCCCGGTACGTTGAGCTCGCCTGTTGCCGACGAGCGGCCTAGTATCACGCGCGAATTGGGCACACGAGCCGTGAAGGAGATCCCGTGACCGCCAACGACCCGGCCGAGATCGGCATCGGCCTGCTCGGCTACGCCTTCATGGGCAAGGCCCATTCGAACGCGTTTCGCAAGATCGAGTACATGACCTGGCCGCCGCCGCTTCGGCCTCGGCTCGTCTCGATCGCCGGCAGGAACGAGGAGGCAGTCTCCGAGGCCGCGAGGCGTTACGGCTTCGAGCGCTGGACGAGCGACTGGCGCGAGCTCGTGGCCGACCCCGGCATCGGTCTCCTGGACAACCTCGGCCCGAACCACCTGCACGCCGAGCCGACGATCGCCGCGGCAGAAGCGGGCAAGCACGTCGTCTGCGAGAAACCGCTCGGCCGCGACGCGGACGAGAGCTACGAGATCTGGCGGCGCGTAGCGGCGACCGGCGTGAAGCACATGTGCGCGTTCAACTACCGCTTCGTCCCGGCCGTGCGCCTCGCGCGCCTGCTGATCGACGAGGGGGAGCTCGGCGAGCTGCGGCACTTCCGCGGCCGCTACCTGCAGGACTGGGGCGACACGACGGAGGAGGTCTGGCGCTTCGACCGCGGAGCGGCCGGCTCCGGCGCGCTCGGCGATCTCGCGGCGCACGTCGTCGACCTCGCCCGCTACCTCGTCGGCGAGATCGAGACCGTCGGAGGCTTCCTGCGCACGTTCATCCCGGGCCGGGAGGTGGACGACGCCGTCGAGGCGACAGTGGAGTTCGAGTGCGGTGCCGTCGGCACCATTGAGGCGACGAGGCTCGCGCTCGGCCGTCGCAACGCGTTCCAGTGGGAGATCAACGGCACCAAGGGGTCACTTGCCTTCGACATGGAGCGGCTCAACGAGCTCCAGGTCTTCCGCGCAGACGGCGACCGGGCGCGCGGCTTCAAGACGGTGCTCGTCTCGGAGGCGGACCATCCGTTCTGGGAGCACTGGTGGCCGCCCGGCCACATCATCGGCTGGGGTGACACCTTCGTCCACGAGCTCCACCACTTTCTCGCGGCGATCGCCGGCACGACAGACGTTGCGCCGCACGGGGCGACCTTCGAGGACGGGTACCGGGCGGCCGAGGTGTGTGACGCGATCGTGCGCTCGAGCGAGAGCGGGCGGCGAGAGCGGATCGAGTTTCGGACGCTCGTGCCGTAACGCGCAATCGAGCTGTATTAGAGTCCCGCCGCAGGCATCAATCGAGCAAGGAGGGCGTAGTGAAGCCAGTCGTTCGGAAGTTCGCGACGGTAGCTCTCGTCGCCATCGTGGCCAGTGCCGTCGTCGCAGTCCTCGCCACCGGCGCTACGGCCAAGACAGCGCAGGGGAACGTCCAGGTTTGCGTCCTCCTCCCGGACACGAAGTCGTCGGTCCGCTGGGAGCAGTTCGACAAGCCGGCGTTCGCCAACGCTCTCAAGAAGGCGGGACTGACCTCCTCAATTGTCAACGCGCTCAACGACCCACAGAAGCAGCTCGCGCAGGCTGAGCAGTGCATCGCAGCCGGCGCCAAAGTGGGTGTCATCACGTCGCTCGACACCGGCACCTCGATCGCGATCCAGAAGAAGTTCACGGCCGCGGGCGGCAAGACGATCGACTACGACCGCCAGATCGTCGGAGGAACCGGTTCCGTCTACGTGTCCTTCGACGGCAACGCCGTCGGGCGTCAGCAGGCTCTCGGCGTCATCGCCGGGATGAAGGCGAAGGGTACGTACACCAAGAGCGGAACCATCGCCCAGCTCTGGGGTGGGCCGACGGACGCGAACGCATTCTGGTTCAAGAGCGGCAACGACGACATCCTGAACCCGGTCTTCAAGAAGGGCGCCGTGAAGAAGGGGCCGGCCAAGTTCGTTCCCGAGTGGGACGCGAAGAACGCCCAGACGATCTTCGAGCAGATGCTCGTCCAGACGAGCAACAACGTCCAGGGCGTCATCGGGGCGAACGACAACATCGCAGGCGCCGTCGTTGCGACGTTGAAGGCGAAGGGTCTGAAGCCGATAGCGCTGTCGGGGCAGGACGCGACGGTGCAGGGCGTGCAGAACATCATCTCGGGCTGGCAGACGAACACGGTCTACAAGTACGTGCCGGACGAGGCCAACGCAGCGGCAGCTGCCGCCGTCGCCTTGTTCAAGGGCAGGAAGCCGCCGTCGAACACGACGCGGGCGAACGGCAAGAAGAAGCAGCCGACGTTCGTCATCCCGGTGGTTTCGATCACCAAGGCGAACTACACCCGCCTCTTCCGGGACAAGTTCCTCAAGCGGAGCGAGGTGTGCTCCGGCCAGTACAAGAAGTTCTGCAAGTAACGCACGTGGTGGAGGCGCCCCCCGGGCGCCTCCACCGCTTTCTCGTAGGAACCTACGACTCGTGACCGACACACCACTTCTGGATATCCGCGGGCTCACGAAGTCGTTCGGTTCGGTCGAAGCCTTGACGGACGTCGACTTCGAGGTACGGCCCGGCGAGGTCATGGCGCTCGTCGGCGACAACGGGGCGGGTAAGTCGACGCTGATCAAGTGCGTCGCCGGAATCCATGGATTCGACTCCGGCGAGATCCTCTTCGACGGCAACCGGATCACCATCCACGGACCGAAGGACGCCGCCCGGCTGGGGATCGAGATCGTGTACCAGGATCTCGCACTGTGTGACAACCTCGACGTCGTCCAGAACATGTACCTCGGACGCGAGGTCCGAGACTGGCTCTTTCGGCTCAACGAGCCCGAGATGGAGCAGAGCACGGCGGAGACCCTCAAGTCGCTGGCGGTCACGACGATCCGCTCGATCCGGCAGCCGGTCGCGTCGCTCTCCGGCGGGCAGCGACAGTCGGTCGCCGTCGCGAAGGCGGTGCAGTGGAACTCCCGTCTCGTCATCCTCGACGAGCCGACTGCCGCGCTCGGCGTCGCGCAGACGCGTCAGGTGCTCGAGCTCGTCAAGAGGCTTGCCGACCAGGGGCTCGCCGTCGTCCTCATCTCGCACAACCTTCACGACATCTTCGAGGTCGCAACCCGGATCACCGTGCTCCGCCTGGGACGGGACGTCGGCGTGTACGAGCGCGAGAAGACGACGCAGCAGGAGGTCGTGCATGCGATCACGGCCGGCATCCCGACGAAGGTCGCCGGCATGGCCGAGGCCGGGGCAGTCGTGTCGTGAGCACCGTCGACGTCGCGGCGCCGGATCTCGATCCGCAGAGCGAAGACGAGCATGCCGGCCTCTGGCGCCGCGCGCTCGACAACCTGAAGTCGGGAAACCTCGGTGTGCTGCCGGTCGTGATCGGCGAGATCGCGATCATCGCCTTCTTCAGCTTCACCGCCACGAACTTCTTCACCGCCACCAACTTCGTGAACGTCATCCTCCAGATGGCGGGCGTGACGATGATCGCCTTCGGGGTCGTCTTCGTCCTCCTGATCGCCGAGATCGACCTCTCGATCGGGTATCTGAGCGGCATCGCCGCGCTGACTGCGGCCCAGCTCCAGCTGCCCGACGGGAGGAACTACCCGGGCTGGCTCGCGATCCTGATCGCAATCGCCGTTGTCTCCGCGCTCGGAGCCGCTCAGGGAACGTTCGTCGCCAAGGTGGGCGTGCCGTCGTTCGTCGTCACGCTGGCGGGGCTTCTGATCTGGCAGGGCGTCATCCTGCGGGTGCTCGAGCTGCGCGGCGTGATCATCATCGAGGACGAGTGGATCACCAAGACCGCGACGTACTACTTCTCCGGGCGGAACAGCTGGATCATCGCAGCGGTGATCACCGGTGCCTACCTGCTCGTCGTCATCAGTGGGGTCATCGGTCAGCGCAGAGCCGGACTGGCCATTCGTCCGTGGCTCCCGCTGGCGAAGCTCGTCGGGGTGGCAGTCGCTTCGTTCGGCGTCGTCGCGATCTGCACTCACGCCACGAGGCCGGCTGCGTGCCCCGAGGGCACGCCTCTCACCGTGAACTGCACGCAGCCTCTCGGGTTGCCTCTCGCAGGCTTGCTCATGATCATCTTCCTGGTCGGGCTGACCTTCCTCGCCAAGCGCACGACCTTCGGGCGCCACGTGTACGCGGTCGGCGGCAATGCGGAGGCGGCGCGGCGTGCCGGCATCAACGTCGCACGGGTGAGGATCCTCGTCTTCGCGATCTCGGGGATCATGGCCGGAGTTGGGGGGATCATCCTGTCCGCGCGGCTCCAGTCCGTGAACCTGAACGTCGGCGGAGGCACACTCCTGCTCGACTCGATCTCCGCGGCGGTCATCGGCGGCGTCAGCCTGTTCGGCGGTCGAGGCGAAGTGCGCGGCGCGCTCCTCGGCGCGCTCGTCATCGCGACGATCGCGAACGGCCTCAACACCGGCGGCTACAAGACCGGGACGATCTACATCGTCACCGGGGCAATCCTGCTCTTTGCGGTGACCCTGGACACGATCGCCCGGCGCCTGCAGCAGCAGGCAGGTCGCTAGAGCTCCTAGTCCGACACAGGGCCGACCGTGACGATCCGATCGGCGGCGACGTCCGCGCGGCGGATCTCCTTGCCGTCCGGGAAGCGCACGCGGAGCTCCCGAACTCTGGTCACGTCTCCGAGGCCGAAGTGCACGCGGGGATCCTCCGACGACAGATAGCTACTTCCCGCCAGCACCTCGCGGACGAGCCTGCGGCCGTCGGTCAGAACCGCCGTCACGATCGCGCCGGGGGCGAACGTTCGGAGGCGAACCTCGAGCCAGTGACCCTGCCCGACGTGGTTTCGGAGCAGGATCAGCCGACCCCCGATCGAGTTGACCGCGATGTCCGGGTCTCCGTCGTTGTCGTAATCGGCCGTGGCAAGGCCTCTCCCGTTGACACGCGGCGCTTGCTGAAGTCCTACGGCCGCGGGCGCGAATCGTGCGCTCCGGCCGAGCCCCGCGAGATTCTCCAAGGCCACGATCCGCTGGGCGTTCTTCGCGAGATCCAGCACGGGGATCGCGCCGTTGGCGACGACGAGATCGAGGTCGCCGTCGAGGTTCAGGTCCACCCACGACGCCCCCCACCCCGTCGACCTCGTACCGAACGCTGCCGCGACGTCCGGTCTCGCGTCGACGAACGATGGCGCGCTCGCCGACGATCGACTGCGGTAGGCGGCGTGCAGCTGCTCCCGCGAATTGGTCACGAGGAGATCCGGGCGCCCGTCCAGGCTGTAGTCCGCGGCGGCGATTCCCATTCCGGCGTTCGGATCGTCGACGCCTTGTCTCTTCGCGACGTCCTCGAGTCGGAAGCCCAGCCCTCCCGACCGCGGGACGTTCCTGTAGAGCTGATTCGGGTCTGCGTCGTTGGCCACGTACAGGTCGAGGCGTCCATCGCGGTCGTAGTCGGTGAACACGGCACCGAGGCCGTGCCCCACTCGGTTGCTCTCCACGCCGACCTCGTTCGCGACCTCGCGGAAGGTCGGGCGTCCGTTCCTGTCCGTGCCCTCGTTGAGATAGAGGAGGTCGCGGACGGCAGCGTGGTTCGTCGGGAAGCCGGAGGTCGATGCAGTTCGGGTGTTGAGGTCCGTGTACCCGGCGACGAACAGGTCCGGACGACCGTCGCCGTTGACATCGCCGACGGTAGCCCCGGTGTGCCAACCGTATGTGTCGATCCCGGCGTCACGTGCGCCTTCGGTGAACGTCCCGTTACCGTCGTTCCAGAGGAGTGCGTCGTACCCGTCGGTCCCGACATTGAAGCCAGACGTGGTGACGTACAGATCCGTGTGGCCGTCGAGGTCGAAGTCGGCGGCGACGCAGCCGTTGCCTCGCAGAGGTAGATCGGCTCCCGCGCCGCGGCTCACATCCTCGAATCGCCCGCCCGTGTTCCGGAATAGCGCACTCCGTGGCAGCCCGCCCCGTGCGTCGTACTCGGGGTAATCGGAATCGGCGTACGAGTTGACCACGAAGAGGTCGAGCCAGCCGTCTGCGTCGTAGTCCAGCCAGCAGAGACCTCCGCCCATCATGGCCGTCGCGTCGTTCGAGACACCGAAGCGGAACGTGCCCTGGCGGAAGTCGAGCCCCACCTCTGCGGCGACATCCTCGAGCGCGGTCCCGTCGAGCGCATGCGTACGGTTCGTGTCGTCCGTGGGTGCGCCCGTCGCGGTCGCGGCTCCGCCGCGTGATCGCGCGATCCGATAGCGGCCGCGGTCGAGCATGAGCTCGACGGTTCTGCGGAAGGGCTCGGGACCGCGGCTGCTGACGGCCTGCGCGCCGCCGTTGCCGTGCGTCGCCACGGTCACGGTGCCCTCGAGCACGGCCTCGACGGTCGGCGGACCCTGGTCCTCTCCCGGCTCGAGTGTCATTCGGATCGTCCTGACGTCGTACGTGGGCACGTCGATCGTGCCGCCAGCCGATGCACCAATGCTCTCCCAGAGCGCCGCGAGCCACTCACCCGTAGCGCCCGTCTCGGCGAGGTCGAGGTCGCGCCTGCGCAGGGCGTCCGCCTCGCTGCGAAGATCGGCGACGACGTCGCGCGCGATCTGCTGCCCGGCGCTCCGGCCGATCGGCGCGATGCCCTGCGCCGCCAAGATCGTGACCTCCGGAAGCTGGTTCAGCGCCGGCGTCGCCGACGCGGTCTCCGTTCGGGCGGGAACGCCGGCGACGACGACGAGGCCACTGAACGCTAGGGCTCCTGCGAGCCCGAGAGCAACCACTGCCGGGCGACTCGCGCGGGCCTGGCCTGCCAGCCGTGCCGGCGTCGCGGCGAGGCCGGTGGAGGCGAGCAGCACGAGGATGGGACGCGCCATGCAGACGACGAAGAGCGCTCCAAGCACGGCGACCTTCGTCGCGAACTCGGTCGTGAACGGCGCGATCAGGAGCGTGGCGAGCAGGCCGACCCCGACCGCGTACGCGCGGCGCCCCGCCCGCCCAGCCGGGATCGTGCGCGGGTCGGTGATCATGAAGAAGAGGAAGACGAGGATCTCCGGCGAGGACACGAGCGTCCACCAGAAGTCCGCGCCTTCGATAGGGCCGACGTGCCAGGCGGCCGTCATCGAGTGCCCGCTGGCTGCGAGCACGCCTATACCGGCGGCGAAGGCGAGCCAGAAGACCACCGCGATCTCGGTCAGGTGCAGCCGTCGGAGGATCGCGAGGCCGCCGACCACGATGATCGCCAGTGCGACCGCCAGCGCGGGCGACATCGGCCCCCACCAGAACTCGAGGGGATCCGCGCGCTCCGGGCCGAGCACCAGGAAGCAGAGGACGAGGCCGAAGTTCGAAGGATTGAAGATGTGGCGGCCGCGAAACTGGATGAGGTACTTCGACAGCAGTGCGATCGCGGCGGTCCCGGCGAAGATCCATGCCCCGTCCAGACTCCACCAATCGCCGTGCTCGGTTCCGGGGACGCGCAGGATGAACGCGACGCCGTTCCCGGTCAGCAAAGCGCTCGCCGGCCACATGATCACGCGCTGCCGGCGGAAGGCGATTCCGACTTCGAGGATCGCCGCTGTGAGCAGCGACACCAGAATCTGCGCGATCGAAAGCCGAAACTCGAATGCCACCTGTCCGAGCACCTGGAGCGACACGATCACCGCCGCGAGGTGAAGGCGAGGATCGCGCAGTGTCGGCAGCAGGACCGGGTACGCCGTACCCCGGATCCGCAGTGTTGGCCTGTCGACGGAGACAGCGGCAGGCGCGCTCATCGGCCGCTCATGCTACTCCGGTCTCTGGCAGCGAGAAAGGCGTTCCAATGGTGCAGTATGGGCGCGTGGCGGCCCTCTCGACGCGCTATGAGCCCCTGATTGCCCAGCTGCAGGCTGCCGTACCCAAACGCGAAGCTCCGCCGGCTTTCGGCGCATATCTCGACAAGGTTCGGCGTCACGCCTACACAATCACCGACGAGGATGTCCAGGCGCTGAAGGATGCCGGCCACTCGGAGGACGAGATCTTCGAGCACACGGTGTCGGCTGCCGTCGCCGCGGGTCTGGAGCGGCTGGACGCGGGCTTGCGGACTCTCCGATGAGACTCGACTGCGTCGACAGCGGCCACGGTCCGTCGGAGGCGCAGGTGCTCGACCTGATCCGGACCCAGCGCGGCGCGGAGCCACCCGACGTGCTGAAGACGCTGCACTATCGGCCCGAGCTCTTCGGGCGCCCTTTCTCCGATGCGCTCGACCTCGCCATGCGCGGCCCGTCGGACTGGAGCGACGGCGAGCGCGAGCTCTTCGCCGCGTTCGTCTCCTCGCTCAATCAATGCCCGTTCTGAACGGGGTCTCACGGCGCGGTCGCGTCGTATGCGCTCGGTGAGGAGGTCTGGGAGGCAGTCCGCGGGGACTGGCGCACTGCGCCGATCGACGAAGGCCTGCGCGCGACGCTCGGATTCCTCGAAAAGCTCACGCTGCAACCGCAGGAATTGACCCGAGCGGACGCGGAAGTCGTCCTCTCCAGCGGCGTGACCGAGCAAGCGCTCGTGGACGCGATTCACGTCGCCGCGCTCTTCAACATGATCGACCGACTCGCCGACTCGCTCGGCTGGGTGGTGCCCTCCGACGAAGCCTTCTCCGCCCGGGCGCAGGCGATGCTCGAGTCCGGCTATGCGCTGGCGGTGTCCGACGCCGTCGATCACTGAGTGCTTCGCGATGCGCGCTGAACGCCTTCTGCCGAACCGGGTCTACCGCTTCTATCGGGGGGGAGCGCTCATCGGCAAGCTGCGTGGCAAGCCCGAGGAGGACGACTTCTTCCCCGAGGACTGGATCGGCTCCGTGACGCTCGCCAGAAATCCCGGCCGAGACGATCCGGAGGAGGGCCTCTCGCGCCTCGCCGATGGCCGCCCTCTCCGCGACGCGGTCGAGGCCGATCCGGTCACCTGGCTCGGCGAAGAGCACGTAGCCCAGTTCGGCACGTCGACCGGCTTGCTCGTGAAGTTGCTCGACTCCGCCGAGCGGCTGCCCGTTCATGCGCATCCCGATCGCGCCTTCGCGAGTGAGGCCTTCGACTCGCCCTTCGGGAAGACGGAGGCGTGGATCGTGCTGGATACGCGCGACGACGAGGCCGAAGTCTGGGTCGGCCTCCGCGAGCCCGTCGAGCCCGCGCGCTACCTCGAGTGGATCGTGGAGCAGGACGTCGATCGGCTCCTCGGCTCGCTGAACAGGATCTCGGTGCGCCCGGGCGACGTCGTCTACGTGCCGGCCGGGGTGCCCCACGCGCTCGGAGCGGGAGCGCTCATCGCCGAGCTCCAGGAGCCGACCGACTTCTCGCTCCTCTGCGAGTGGCGCGGCTATCCCGTCCAGGCCGAGGACAGCCACCTGGGCCTCGGCTGGAACGTCGCGGTGCGCGCGCTCGATCTGGGCGTGCACGAGCCGGTCCGTGGTCTACCGGACGAGGCCAGGTCCTTCTTCTGGGCCGACCGGCTGGTCGAGGCAAGCGGGCGGTTCGCGGTCTTGCTCGTCTTAGGCGGGGAAGGCAGCATCGACGGCGTGCCCGCCCGTCCTGGTGCAGCCTTCGCCGTTCCCGCCGCAGTCGACCGTATTCGGGTCGAAGGCGACCTCGAAGTACTCCGCTGCCTCGCTCCCGACCCGCGAGGCTAGCCCACTGCCGCCTCCTGGAAGAACGGCTCGCCCGGTCGCGCGTAGCGCCGGCACGCGTCGAGGTCGGGCTCCGCACCGATGCCCGGGCCGTCGGGCAGCACGACGTACCCGCCGTCGATCACCGCTCGGTCGAGCGTCACGAGCTCGTCGAAGAACGGCACGGAAGCCGCATGCCACTCGAGCGCGAGGAAGTTCGGTATCGAGGCGCAGACGTGTGCCGAGGCGAGCGTCCCGACAGGCCCGGCGATGTTGTGCGGGGCGAGCGGCCGCGAATGAACGTCGGCGTACGCCGCTATCCGACGAGTGTCGCTGAGCCCGCCGACCTTCTGGATGTCGGGCGCGAGGATGTCGACGCCGCCGCGGTCGATCAGCGCCGCGAAGCCGTCGAGGCGGTAGAGATTCTCGCCGGTGCAGATCGGAGTCGTCGTTCGCTCCGAGATCCGTGCGACCGATTCGAGGTCCTGCGGGGGGGTCGGATCCTCGAGCCAGAGCAGCGGGAGGTGCTCGAGCGCGCGCGCGAGTCGGAGCGCATCTGCCGGCGCGTAGCGCCAGTGCAGGTCGAATGCGACCTCGGCTCGACCCACGACCGCCTCCACCGTTGCTTCGGCGAGTGCGACCTGTCTTTCGAGCTGCGCGGCGGAGATCGTGCGCGCGTACAGATCCTCGTGCGGCAGCAGCGGCAGGTCGAGGTCGAACTTCAGCGCCGTGAAGCCGCGGTCGGCCATCTCGCGGGCACGCACCGCGTACGCCTCGGGGCTGTAGATGTCGTCCGCTTCCGCCGGCGCCCAGTGCACTTCTGGGTCGACATCCTCGAGCTCGCCGGTCGGGGTCTCCATCCAGGGCAGCCGCCGCGAGACGAGCGTCGCGCCGTAGCTCGTCAGCGCCTCCCCGGCGTGGCAGTCCGCGTAGATGCGCACCCGCTCGCGGAAGCGGCCGCCGAAAAGCTGCCACAGCGGCACGTCGAGCGAGCGCGCCGCCAGATCCCAGAGCGCCGCCTCGATCCCCGAGATCGCGTGGTACACCGTGCCGCCGCTCGACACGTGGGCGGTTGCGAGGTAGAGCTTGCGCACGAGCGGCTCGACCTGGCGCGCATCCTCGCCTTCGAGCAACGACGCGAGCTCGCGGATCGTCTGTGCGAGCCCCGGGGCACAGAACGCCTCGCCCCACCCGCACACCCCCTCGTCACTCTCGATGCGAACGATCGTCCAGTCGTAGTTCGCCTCGATGACGGCGGTCGTGATGCTCGCGATCCGCATCAGACGGCGTGCTCGAGAACGATCTTGGCAACGACGCCACGGCGGTCGTCCATCAGCGCGAATGCATCCTCGAACCGCTCGAGCGGGAAGCGATGGGTGACGATCGGGTCGAGGTCGACGAGTCGCTCTCGCAGAAGATCAACCATCCGAGCCCAGGCCGCCGTCGTGTAGCCGACGCTGCCGAAGACGGAGAGGTCGCGAAGCGCGATACGGTCGGAGGGCAGGGTCAACTCGTGGCCGTGACCCGCGATCCCGAGCGCGACGATGCGACCGCCCTCCCGGGTGAGCCGGGTCGAGAGCTCGAACGCCGCGACCGCCCCGGCCGTCTCCACGACGACATCGAGGCCACCCCCGGCGAGCTTCCTCGTCTCGACCTCGGCGTCCACGTCGGCGACGCTCACGACCGAGTCCGCTCCGAGGGCGAGCGCCAGCTCCAGCTCCTCGGCGCGCAGCCCGTAGGCGACGATCGTCGCGGGCGAGCGAAGGCGCGCGAGGCGGATGGCGATCGCGCCGAGTGCGCCGACGCCGACCACGCCGACGGTCTCCCCGGGCTCGATACGCGCGCGCTCGAGTGCCTTCAGCACGACTGCGCCGGGCTCCACGAGGACCGCGGCGTCGAACGACACATGACCGGGAAGCACGTGCACCACACGTGCAGGTACGACGACGAACTCGCCGTAGCCGCCGCTTCGCGTGAAGCCGACGGCGTCGTAACTCGCGCACAGATGCGTATCCCCGGCGCGACAGCGTGCGCAACGGAGACACGCGATGTTGCCTTCGCACACCACGCGGTCGCCCGGCTCGAGGCCGATCACGCCGTCACCCACAGAGTCGACCACGCCGCTCCACTCGTGGCCCGGAACGACCGGGAAGCGAACCCACCGCGGGTCGAGGGTGCCCGCGACGATGTCGAGGTCGGTGCGGCAGACGCCGGCTCGGACGCTCCGCACGCGAACCTCGCCGGTGTCGGGAGTGGGCGTCTCGACCTCGCGGAGCGCGACGGCGTTCGGCTTCTCGATCACGATGGCGCGCATGGGCTCGAAGTCGAGCCTACGACAGCGGGACCGACGAGTGGTCAAGATGGCGGCATGAGGCATGCGCAGGCGTTGATCCTCGTCCGTTTCGTCGTGGAGAACGCCACCGCACCCGTTTCGGTGTTCGTCGCCGACGACCACGGTGAGCTCGTCGCCGCCGCGACGATGGACGGCGCCGCTCCCGACACGCGTCTGAATGCGCAGCGCAAGGCCTATACCGCGGCGCGGAGCGACGCTCGCTCCACCGCCGAGCTCGCCGCCAAGGCACGCGAGGACGCGGCGGAGCGCGCGAGCTTCGATCCCTTCTTCACGTTCTTCCAAGGCGGCGTGGCCGCGTTCGAGGACGGGCGTCGCGTAGGTGCAGTGGGCGTCAGCGGTCTTCCGGGACCAGAGGACGATGCGCTCGTCCGGAAAGCGATCGAAGCGGCGGGTTTTTCAACCGACGAGGTCTAGCTTCCGGGCAGCGTCATGGGAGCTCCGCTCACGCTTGTAATGCGCTCATGACGGCCACGCCCACTGCGATGGCCGCGATGCCGACGACCTGCAGCCGAGTCAGGCGTTCACGGAACAGGAAGACGGCCAGGATCGCTGCGATCGCGCCGAACTGGGAAGCGAGCACCGCGCTGATAGCGATCCCATGTCGCGCGCCGAGCACGAAGAACACAAACCCGACCACCTCTGCGACGCCGGCAACGAGCACGAACGGCAGCGCGCGGCGCGTGAGCGTCAGTCGCGCGGCGATGGCCAGCGGCAATGCGATGGCCACGACGCCGACGACACGAGGCGGAAGGATCGCCCACGCAACCGGCAACTCCGTACCGACGCGCCCCGTCGCGTACAGGCCCACCCCGAACGACAGTGCGGCAGCAGCACCGAAGAGCGCGGCCTCCAGATCCCGGGCCGAGGAATCCGAGCTCGACGAATCGCGAGTCACCCCGGCCAGCACGATTCCGACTGCGATGACGGCGAGTGCAACGCCGGTACCGGGTGCGAGGTGCTCTCCCGCCGCAACCGCGATGAGCGCGGCGATCGCCCCCTCCGTCGAAGCGATCGGTGCGACGACTCCGACCTTCCCGATCCTGACTCCCGTGTACACGAGCAGGAGTCCGGCGCAATTGCCGATTCCCGCGACGATCAACCAGAGCGTCACCGTTCCGTCGACATCCGGCACGCCCCGAAACAGGGCCCACGGAAGCGTCAGCACGAGGCCGGTGAGCATGACCCAGGCCAGGACCGACGGAGCTCCGATCAGCCTCGCCGCGCGCGTCGCGCAGATCGTGGTCGTGGCCCAGGCAAACGCGGCACCGAGTCCGCCGAGGGCCGCGACCATGGAGGGCCAGCCTAACGTGGCGCTTCTGTAGGCGCCTCAAGATGTCCGTGGCTCACCTCAATCGTGTGGGCGCGTGGGTAGGGAGCGTCGAGCTCCCCTATCCTTGCGTTGCGACAACCGAAAACAAGCGGCACGTATCGCGGGGTGAGGATTTCCGCGTGGTCGCCGCTCATTGGCTTGAATGAGCGGCTAATCCGCGGGTCGGAGGTTCGAATCCTCCCGGGCGCACTAGGAGTCATGCGGGATCGCGGCGTCCGGTCGCCTCGCGGGAACGCGAGCGGTAACGAAAGTGGTAACGCGATTGAGCGGGAGACGACTAGTGACGGACGCGGGCATCTCGGCGAGGAGGAGATCGGCGAGCGGGAGGCGTCGTGACTAGTCCTCCGAGAGAGATCACCGTCCAGTGCCCCCGCTGCGGGACGCGCTACGACGACTGGCACCGACCGAGCATCAACCTCGACCTCGACGACTTCGACGAGGAGTACCTCCGCAGAGCGAGCACCGCGACCTGCCCGGAGTGCGGCCACGTCGTCGAGTTGCGCACGCTCGTCGTCGAGGGTGACGTCTGGCGCTTCACGTAAACCCGCCCCGACGGTAAAAAGCGAAGGCTTTGGGGCGAGCAGGGCCGGGAGTACGGCGAGCATGCGCTTCACAAATCGGCGGCGCAGCCTAGTGACATTGGCGCTTGGATGAGGCAAGATCGGCCGGATAGCAGCATCAGCGAAGAGGAGGTCGTTGTGATGAAGAAGAGAACCGTTGCAATCGGCGCGGTCCTCGCCATCGTCGCTCTGTTCGTCAGCATCGGCGTCGCGTTTGGGACGCCGGGATCGGGAGCGTCAAGCGTGTACACCGCTCGCGGCACGGTCGGCAGCGCGACCGAGCAGATAGTCCTGGCGACACCGAAGACCGTCACCATCACGCGGACTGTGCGAGTCAAGACCAAGCAGGGAACGGTCCGAACTCGCGTGAAGTTCCAGGTGCCCGGGATGCAGTCGCACATCCTGTGCGGCGCGACGGCGTGCGACATGGTGTTCCAGGTGCTCACGATCCTGCCCGGCGGCTTCACGGGGTGGCACACCCACCCGGGGCCAACGTTCGTCGCACTCGCGCAAGGAGAGGGGACGATGTACCGCGGCGGCGGAACCGGGTGCACGCCTACCAAGTACGCGGTGGGCGCAGGGTTCTTGCAGCACACGACCGAGGTGCACAACATGCGGAACGAGGGCTCAACGCCTCTCGTCCTGCATGCGTTCTACCTCCTGCCGCCGGGGACCGATAACGCGGCAATCCGCATCGACCA